>Ga0265300_10000174_pt1 | contig 69790 bp, 74 predicted proteins | sample AusTroGonzalo_MG_FD_193482 | JGI IMG/M metagenome (GOLD analysis project Ga0265300, IMG submission 193482) | Bovine rumen microbial communities from tropical cattle in Woodstock, Queensland, Australia - Gonzalo_03 | ecosystem: Host-associated > Mammals > Digestive system > Stomach > Rumen ... | reverse complement strand
TTTTAACAAGGAGTATACCCTATGCGTACTATTGATGATATTTTCGCTTCTGAAAATGCAGACGAAAATCTCGACCTCATGCGTCTCTTCAATGAGGATGCTAATCAGCAGCCCCAGAAGAATAAAGATGAAGAAAACGAAGCTGAAGAATGTGGCAAGAAGTGCTGTCAGGATCTCGCCTTCGAAAACTTCCAGTTTGATGAAATGTCTTTCCTCGCTGATACCGAAGACGTCATCGAAGATGATGCTAAGTCCGGTGCTAAAGCTGATGTGAGCGACCTTGAGAAAGAAGACAAGGACGACAAGGACGACAAGAAGGACGACGATAAGGAAGATGATGACGATAAGAAGGATGATGACAAGAAGGACGACGATAAGAAAGACGATGATAAGGATGATGACGACGATAAGAAGGATGATGACAAGGGCGAAAAAGCCGATGGCGATGAATGCTTTAAGTTTGAATCCGTTGAAGCAGACTTCTTGAGCAACGAAGAATACTTTGATATCTTCAATGATGATGTCGCTCCGGCTACCAATGTCAATGATCCGCAGGATGATGTTGAACATCCCGAAGAGAATGACGACGATGATGACGAAGACGATGATGATAAGAAGGACAAGAAGGAAGATGACGAACCCGCTAAGGACGAAGTTGTTGGCCTCGGTGACTCTGACTCTGACCTCGATTCTGCTCTCTTCGCATTCATGGACGATGATCTGATTTAATCTGTAACCAAAGGAGTAATATAATGAAAATCGTTTCTACGAACTATACAGGAGTGATCCCTGGTATTGGTAAGGGCCCATTTACCAATAAGTGCATTAGCGATCAGCTGTATAATTCCGTCAGGAATCTTGGATATCCTGTCGTAATTACCAGTGTTAAAGCTAAGCCCAAGGTAGTGGTTCAGAATGTATCCCAGAAGGTAGAAAAGAAGCCTATCACGAAGGTTGAAGAGGTTGTAAAGACTGCCGAAAAGATTGCAACTGAAACTGCCAAGCCTGTAGAAAAGCCCGTAAAGGAAACCGTAGTGGCCCCTGCTGAGGAACCAAAAGCAGCAGAAGCTCCTGCCGTTGAAACTACTGAGGCTGTCGAAACTGCTGTGGCTGAAAAGCCGACTAAGGAACAGCTTGAAGCTATGGAAGTTGAGGCCCTTGATAAGATGCTCACTGAGCTCGATCCGGGTCTGAAGCGTCCTGTGCGTTATGGTAAACCTTGGCTTATCAAGCAGATCATGGCCCGATAAAAATTTGATCTCTCCATTCGTGGAGAGATCTTTTTAATTCATTGATATTCCTAACTAAAAATTGAAAGGAGTAAGACATGATTTACCAAAAGAAACTTCAGATAATTGATATTGATGATACTATTGTATTTACTAGTGCAAAGTGGATTCTTGAGGCTATGAAACATCCCGGAATATTTAAGCGAACTAAAAATCTTTGTATCCCATTTGAATCCGTGATGAATATGAAACTTTATATGGCAGAAGTATACTGTCGTACTACCTATGAGCTAACCAGTTTCCTAGAAATTAGGGATATCGCTAAAGATCTGTTCTACAAGGCATATACTGAAAATGGTCAATTCTATGACGGAATGGATATGACTTCTTTTGGAAATTCTTTGATTTCTGGTGGAGTTGGACAGAAGATTATTTTTCTTACACATGTCCTAGATGGTATTGTTAATCAGTCCAAAGCAAAATGGATTAAGAAAAACTTTGGTTCTTTGGATTATGAATATATTGAGTTGCCAATTAACATGTCTAAGGGAGAATACATTCAAGAGAACTATCCGGATTTTGATACTTTTGTTGACGATAGTCCATCTTGTGTTATTGATGTGATAGAACGTTTTAAAGATAAGCCTAAGTTTGTAGCGTATCCTGAGTATGGATACAATGCTGCCATTATTGAGGAATACATTAAAAATCTTAAAGATGCCAAGATTACTGTAAGGAGCTTCCAACAGAAATGATGAACTCCTTAATAGATCAGAGGTCATTATGAAGATAGAATTAGCCAATATTGATGCCATCATCGAGAAAAATAAACTGCCTGAAGTATCTAATCCAGTATACATTAACGCAGATAAGACTCCTACCGATGATGGCATCTTCTCTTACAAAATTTTCGGGAGACCCGGTTCTAAAAGACGCAAACTTCAGTTTGCGTACATTGATTTGGGAAAGCCTTTCATGCATCCATTGGCGTTCAAAGAGTTCAGTAGAATATGCTCTGCATCTGCTGCTATAATGACCGGAACAAAGAACTTCTCCGTTGACTCTAGAGGAGAGATTGTTGAAGATCCGAAGGGTGGTACTGGAATTGCTTGGCTCTATGCTAACTGGGATAAGATTAAATTTGATGACCGTAATAATCGCTCTAGATCTAATCGTATTGAGCTTCTGAAGATCTACGACAAGAAACATATCTTCTGTTCTAAATGGATCACCATTCCTGCATTCTATTATGATATTAACTTCACCAAGGAACTGTCCAGAATCTCTATTGATGAGATTGGCGATATGTATGTTGGTCTGATCTCTAAATGCCAGAGCCTAAAGAATGAAGGTGGATTCTTTACTACATATGCTCTTGAAGCAAAGATTCAGGAACAGCTAGTGCAGATTATGGATTACTTTATTGGTAAGATTGCAAAAAAGAATGGTCTTATCCATAGTACTATGCTTGGAAAGAATGTGGACTATACTACTAGAGGTGTGATTTCTGCCGAACATATTGCTGAAGCGGACACTTATGATCAGGCTGTTGTTAGGTTCGAAGACGTTGGTGTTCCTCTGCATCAACTTGCTGCTCTAGCTCTTCCGTTTGTTTCTTATGAGTTCAAAGCTTTCCTGAGAGGTATGAACGAAGACTTCTTCCTTGTCGAAGAGACACACGGAAAGTTTGTACAGGTAGGTTTTGAGTCCATGTCCACGGATGTGGCAGAGAAGTTTGTTGCTAACTTTGCAAGAACCAGAGAATTCCGTACAGAACCGTTCTTTGTCTTAAAGGCTGACGGTAAGCCACTTGACATTACTGAATGGCCTATGTTTAAGGATCTCAAGAGACCTATCAATAATACCGATATTCTTTACTATCTTACTAAGTTGGCTATTGCTGATAAGCATATCGTTGTCGTAAGATATCCTATTGAAGACTATCGTAATATTAGCTGTCATAGACCTGTGATTCTTACTACTGAGGCCACTATGCAACTCGGTGACGATAAGAATTATCCTGACTTTAGTGTGACTCCAGTAAAATGGAATGAAACCATTCAGCTTCATCCTGCTGTTCTTAAGGGCATGGGTGCAGACTTTGATGGCGATACAGTGACACTGAAATTGGTGTTCACTAAAGAGGCCAATGCTGAACTAGAGAAGTATATCTACTCGGCAAAAAATGTTACGGATCTTACCGGAGACGTATCTAGAAAATTTGGTGCAGAACCTATTCAGGCTCTCTACACTATGACTTTATAAAAAATAAAAAGCGATCATGGAGAAATCCATGATCACTTTTAAATTCTAAACGAGACTAGAACGGCATGTCTTCGTCATCAGACGGGCCATAGTTCTGTGCAGGTTCGTTCTGTTCCGGAGCATTCTGGGTATTCGGACGCTTGAAGCGATTACCAGATGTTGCGGGACGGGCATTCTGCCCATTGTTGGAATTGCCATTGGACTGCTTAACAGGAGCCGGATGCAGCTTGTACATCTCATGACGGCTCTCAATCAGCCACTCGATGAAGATAGCGAGATTTTGGTTGAAAATCACCGGGAACATCTCACCCTTGTTGGTGTCCAGATTGATCGGACTGTTGTCAAAGTTGAAGGCAACAGATGCGTTCGTATCCGTGTTCGTTACGAGAAGCTGATAAACATCCTCGACAGGCTGTTCAAAAGCTTCACCCTTGCAGAACTCCACCTCGAAAACACCGAGGCGAATCTTGGAATGAACAGGCATCGATCCATCGGGACAAGCGGGCTGCATAACCATCTTGATCATCTGTTCAAGACGCACGGACTGCGTGATACCGAGCGCAAGAAACAGAGTACCATTTTCATGGTCATACACCTTATCACCCTGCTTCGGGTTTTCAGGTGCATTCGGAAGACGGGGGGCGAGCTTAAGATAGCTCTTACCGCGACCGTATTCGTTAACAGCGAAGCCCAGAGTCATATTAGACTCGTAGGAGAACATATCGTGAACGGGAGTGTACTTGGTATATACCTTCTTGTTGGCCATTTTGTATCCTTTTTATAAGTCAATGAACGAGGAGAAATGCTTAGTGTTTCCAGACGGAAGTAGGACAAATCCAATACTTTCCATGATGGTATAAGCACTCTTCAAGTTCGCCTCCACAATCTTGTCAGTATCTATCAGCGGTAGGAGGAATTCCGGGATAGATTTTGTTTTCTTTGGAAGTGCTATCGCCTTCACACCCGAAGAACGGAACATATCAGCATGATCCTTGAAAATGCTTACGGCATTCACATAAAGACCTTCATCAATTTCCTTCAGATACTCAAATCCATCCGCATTCTTCGTTTCCTTAATAGGAACGATATTCACACGGCTGTAGTCTTGTATCTTATTCTGCGGACACAAAGTGTTCCACATCGTTACTGCTCGGACGGTCGAATTTTTGTTCGGATCCTTATAAGCCCCCAACGACGTAAACTTTCCGGGAGTAAGATAAACCGTATCACGACGTTCTTTCAAAGAAGTATACACTTCTCTTTCAAATGCCATGTACGAATTCAAGATACTCCTAGGCTGCACCACTCTTGGCTCAAGAATTTGTTCCTTCAACAGATTGGAGAAATACTTCCTCGCAATTCTATTAGTAGAAGACTTCTTAATCGGTAGACCCTTGATATCGAATTCAGGCGGTGTTAGCACCTTTCCTTCTTGCACAAGAGTAATCGAAGAATAGTTCTTCTTGTTTCGAGTCAAAGCCAGTCTCTTCATGAGGAATTCACTCTTCATGTTAATTCTAGGCATGAGACTCTTGTCAACGGACAGACCTCCAGTGACAGCATCGAGGATCGCTTGCAGTTGCTGTCCAAGGATGTTGTTGGCAACCATTGCGATCGAGATACGCACTTCATCGGGCTGTTCTTTGGCGTTATGAAACAAATTCTCATAGAATAATATGAAATTGTAAAGTAAGCAAAAGACCGAGTCAGTATCCGTTACGAGAATACTCTTACGCTTAAGATTCTTCACAATCTCTGCACGGTTCCAGTGAATATAAGGATGGGCAACATACATTCTGATGCGATTATTAATTTCCTTCATCTGATCCTTGATTTCATCAGGAGGAGTATTTGGATCTCTGAAGTTCTCCGAGTATACCTGTGCCAATAATTCTTTCTGGCTCTTCTGTCCAAGGAACTTGTATAGATTATTTGTGTAGTATAAGCGGTTAAGAGTTTCTACATCAAGCTTTTGAAGGATGTCAGACAATACATTCTTTGCGAATGGTGTTTCTTCATCAATGTGACCTTCAAGTTCGTCAAAGACAATCTTCCAATCAGTGATAGGCTCATCCAAATAGCTAAGAATGCTATCAGGATATTTTTCCATGTGTGTCTTTACTTCTTCGATATAACGAATAGCATCATCTGTTCCAAAGAACCAGAAGTTGTTCTCCATCATAGATTCAACAAAGTAAATCGTAGAAGTAATAATAGCAAAGCCATTATAAGTGGTACCGGGGCCAGTATTAGGCGATCCTAGAATGTAGTTACGTTCACCAGCACCGCCGTATTCCGAGTTACCAACAAGCTTAAACAAAAGCTGCATCTTATCATGAATAAGCATGATAAACTTATCAACGTCATTGATATGCTCGAACTTCAGCTTCTTTTCAGCCTTACGCATATCCTGCAAGAAGATCAGGAACTTAGAAAGTGGCGACGGATTTCTCTCAAAGGAGTCAACCAGAACGCCGTATGCACTCATGGTGTAATCCCCAGAATACACCATGTCCAAGATCTCTTCAGTTTGATACTCATCAACTGTATGCTTCTCCGGATTATGAATGATCAACTCATTCATACTCTTGGATTCAGCAATCTTAGTATCATACATCTCTGCAACTGTTGCCCTAAAAGCATCGTCTGGATCTCGTCCAGTCAAGGTATTAAACAATTTACAGACAGTATCGATATAATGCTGCTTAAAAATTCCGTGTCGAAATTCTGGTTTCATTAAAAGATCCTCAAGCTATAAGAAGAAACTCCAGCCTTCTTTAGAATTTCCTGCCCCTTCTGAAGAATTTCTTCATTGGTACAGATTTCTTCTCTATCAACCACAACTTTTCCGAACTCAACAAGTTCAAGTTTGCAGTTAAGTTCCCACACAATAATCTGTGAGTAAATTCCTATTAGTTCAGCACGAACAAAGAATCGTCTGGAACCAAGGATAGCGTCCTTGATCTCGCTGAATGCTTTTCTGAAGTTCTTAAGCATAACTTCTCCTTTGTGCAAATTGCCGAGAGACCTTCTCAGCAATCATAAGTTCCGAGGATAACTCTATAATGAACAGAGGTTTGCTATGTCTTGTGGATGCAAAAATTCTTTAAGTGCTAGCGCTTCTACAGTTACTACCGACATTGCAACACGCATTGAATCATCCTACTGGGAACGTCGGCATAGACAGACTATCGGATCCTTTCCGTATAGAGGTGTCATCCGACTTTCTGAGTCAGATTTAAATTGTTATGGTGCATTTCTTCTTCGGCGAAAGGGCTGTAAGGCTCTTTCATTTCCCAAACATTTTAATTATGCCAGAATTCCCTACACTGCCGGAAAGTTTCATGACTCGATTGACATTGCAGGATTGATTTATTTCGTCACCAATGATGGAAAGTGCTGTAAAGTTTTTAAAGACATTTCCCGTGGCCCAGGCGAACAGACCTCATGCGAATGTTAACATTAAGGAGATATCTCTAATGAGTAGAATTCTGAAACCTCTTGGAGCCTCTGTTGACGACTTTAAGGAATTTCTGCAAACCGGCGAAGGCAAGGTTGCAGACATTATTAGAGACGCCACAAAATTGGCTTCCGAGAATAAAGGTCTCTCCGTGACTCTTGACTCGACTGACTCCGTTGCAGCTGTTCAAGCTCTTGAAGCTATGCAAGCTCAGATTGAAAAGCTGTGGGATGCCATTCCTGCTCAGGAAGCTCTCGATGCTAAGGCCAATACTATCATCGAAAAGTATCTGTACTCTGACCGTACCAAGATGGTTAACTGGTATTTGCAGCAGGTTAAGATTGCTACTACCCAGAACCGTATTGACAAGCTTGTCGATGATATTGCTGATGACATTGACAAAATGGAAGATTTTGTTGATGGTGAAATGACTTTCTCTTCCTTTATCCGTTTCTTGGTGTCTTGGAAGGCATTTTGGATTGCAGCCGGTATTTCCGTGATGTGTCCTCCTGCCGCAATCATTCTGATCGCTACCCAGTACCATAAGGTTGAGAAGATCCGTGAAAGAACCCAGCGTCTTATGCCGATCATGTATGATGTCTTCAGACAAGCTAAGAAGAAGCAGAAAGACATGATGTATGGCAAGGTCAAAGCCTCTAATAACTACAGAGGTGATGACGACGACGATGATGATGGCGATGAAGACTAAGGAGGAACCATGAAAACACTTAGACCTTTATGTGCATCTAAAGACGATTTTAGCTCCTTCATTGCTGGTCAGGAAGGTGTCGTTTCCGAAGCCTTCGAACGTCAGGAAAAGTTTGCTAATGCCACTTACAGTGACAAAAAGTTTGAACTTGACAAGCTTGATGTAAGCACTGCTATCGAATCCATCTTGGATTTCCAAGATCGTGCTGAAAAGCTTCTTGACATGATTCCTGCTTCCGAAGCTGCTACCAATACCATTATTGACAAATTCTTGAATTCTGACCGTACTAAGATGGTCGAACACTATCGCGAAGAAATCAAGTCTGCTACTACCACTCTCGAACTCAATGCTCTCATTGATGAAATCGAAAATGATATTCGTAAGATGGATGAATTCGTTGATGGACAGCTCACACTCGAAGCATTCCTCAGATGGCTTGTGTCCTTCATGTGGATCTTTGGCATGACTGTTGGTTTCGGTCTTCTTGGATTGACTGGTTCTACTCTCGTTGCTGCAGATAGATACCAGAATGTCGAAAGAATTCGTAACAAAACCAGAGAACTCATTCCTCATTTGAAGAAGCTGCTTGGCGAAGCTAAGGCTAAGTACAATAAGCTTGCTTCGAAGAGATAACCAAGGAGACTCCGTATGTATACACCTGAAAAAGTGTATGCTTATGGAGATACAGAAAAAGCTGGTGCAATCTTTGCAAAAGCTTTGTCCAGATGGTTTGATCTTGGAGAACGTTTAGCTGTAGCCTCTCAAGAAGAGGCGGTCTTGAAAAAGATTGCAGAACGCTCCAAGATCATCCAAACGGGTCTCGAAGATAGAAGCCTTATGTCCATTGCTAACATCCTTGGACAAGAAGGTTTTTTCTTTGAAGATATCCGTGAAATGGATCACAAGCTGTTGTCTAGAGCGATATCCAGAGAAATGTATATCAAGAAAGCTAAGTACCTTCAGCAGTATCTTAGCGAAAAACTTAACCGAACCAAAGATATAAAGCTGAGTGAAAAACCAAATGAAACCGAACTGTGGACAGTTTTTAACTACTTGACAAAACTTGTCGAAGATAAATCTTTGTACAAGCGTATCTATGGTCGGGAGCTTTCCTTCATCTCAAGGTTAGCTTCAAAGTTCAATCTTGATACAGAAAAATTTTCTGCATCTTCAAAAGCTGCCATTGCCTTGTGCATAACACGATCTTAAATAAATAGAGTATCTTTCGATACTCTATTTTTTATTTACTTTTTAGTCTTTGCTTCCGGTTCAGGCTTGAAAGACGTACCCATTTCAGCTGCGATCTTCTTAGCCTCTTCTTCAGAGACCGTAGAATCAATCGTCTTCACCGGGCAACGATACATCTTACCAGACATAATTTCGATAACCTTTTCCTCAATCGCTTCACCAAGCTTAGGATTCTTCGCAACAACGTCACGAACAGTCTTCTTAGTGAACTTGATGTCAGGACAAGAGTTCAACACGCTGTACGGGCCAGCAGCTTTAATATCACCTGTTTCATACAGGAACTGTACGTTAGACAGGAGATTATCGTAGACACCACCGTGTGTGCTATCAAACACCAACGGGTATTTACGACCAGCCACGTTCGAACGCGATTTCAAAATCTGGATCTGGTTGATAAAGCCATCAAAACCATAGTCTTTGTCAGCATGGAGAATTGTTCCTTTAAAGATCTTGGCACTGAAGTCCGCATAGAAGACAGATCCAGAACCGCCTTTGATGTTTTCATCAGGAGGCAAGAACGGAATCTTGGAAGCCTGAGGTGTTCCCATAGCAGGTTTCGTATTCAAATGCGAAACAAAGCCAATCATGATATTGGCAGAATAGAGCATGTTAAGCGATTTTGCAATGAAGTCATTGTTTTCAATAGCTTGACGTGCACCAGCAGTATTTGCAGAAAGCTCGCCCTTATCTTCGGCAGAAGCGGAAGAAGCCTTAGAGAAAGTAGAAGCCAACGAGTCTACCACAATAATAGTAGGAGCCAAAACCTTGTGCTTCTTACCGTCGTAACCAGTGATTTCTTCGGTAAGTTCATCAAGGTGATCCATCTTGAAATCGTGTGTAGTCTTGACAAATTCAATAAGATTGTCGAGATAAGTGTTTTCGCTTTCAATTCTGACTTGGTCATAGAATTTCTGCAACAGTTCAGGACTCTTATCGTGACCACAATACAGCTGAATAGAACGAGACTTACTGTTCATAGCCTTTTCAGCATCGAACCAGTACATATCGCCATTTTCAAACTGTTGGATCATCGGGAAAGATAGCTGAGCAATGATAGTAGATTTACCGGATCCGGAGAATCCACAGATTGCAAAAATACGACCAGTACGAAGACCTGCTTCAAAGCAGCCATTTTCTTGGTCGATACAACCATTTGCCATGTCGATCAGCGTAAAGCCAGTCGGAATAGCGTGATCTTTAAAGTACTCACCAGAACGCTGAGCACCCATAGTTTTTTCGCGGAATTTGGACATTAGTGACATAATGAACCTTGTTTGTTATTTGTTAAGTGAACTATAGCTGTCCGCAATACGTCAAAGACGCAGTACTTCGGCCAATTTCTAGTTCAGAACATTTAGATATCATAGTATATTAACAAATGACTTAACACAGGAGATTAGATTATGCACTTTATGACTTTTGAAGAAGCCAAAGATCTTATAATGAGTAATGAAGAACTGGAATACTTTAGAAGGCACCTATCGTTTGGTGCTAGCGGTGTTTTAGAAGTTGAGAAATACTATGAGACCGCTATAAAGGGTGATCCAAGCTACTATTTCTATGGACATCCAGAAAAGTGTCTGCTTGCATTTAGAGAAAATCATTTCAAGGTAAATGTTTGCGGTAATACCATTACTGACCAAAAGTCCTACTTTGTAACAGAACTATATGTAGCACAGAACTATCGCAGATTGGGTTTGTCAATGGAAATGTTTAAACGAGTATTTGAAATGTTTGACGATGCTGATTTTTATGTACATGTCAATTCTACAAATGATAGAGGTATAAGAGCCTATGAAAAGAGTGGATTCAAGCATGATCGTGTTGTCAACAACTATGAGAGATTCAACATTATCTCTATGGTAAGAAGACATCCTGAGACTTAAATAAAATCTGTATCGCAACGATACAGATTTTATTTTTTGCGAAAAGAAAAGAATTATTCCTGCGCAAACGTGCCTTCGTTTTCCGTATGCAGACAGTTGATGCTTGCAAAGGATTCGATAACACTTGCGGCATATTCGAGCACGCCGCCACCAAACCAGCGGTCACCAGTGAAGTTAATGTCAACATTGACACCTTCCTGAGAACCCTGCGTGAAGTTCCAATGAGATCTAGAAATCTTCAATGGCATCACGTTGGTGTAGTAGGTAGCAGTTTCAATATCCTTGTAAACTGCACGACCCTTTTCGCCAGCACGAGCCACAGAAGGCTTGAGCACAACGTAAAGAAGTTCGCCAGTATGGTTACGGGCTGCATAATCACAACCAGCAAGACCAGGATAAGTAGCGATACCAGAATGGGGGTCACGAACAGACGAAACCCAGTAGTCGTAGCATTCAGAAACCGGAGAGTCAGAGTATTCGATGTGAGACATCGTAAAGCCTGTACCCTTGCTTCCAATAGCACCAGCAAACTGAGATTCGTTACCAGTGAAACCTAGCGATGCAGAAACAGTGCTAATTTCAACGTCATCGTTACCATTGAAGGACTTAAGGTTCTTTTCGGTAAGGGACATGAAATAAGGATACTGTGTCTTCAGCCAGTCGGGAACTTTGATCCACTTAATAAAAGAATAACCAGTTACAAGCGGATCCATCGGCTGTGTACGGGTATTGAACGCACCGGTGTAGAAGGTATCTTTCGTAATATTGTCAAGAGCATCACTTCTAAACCAAACGTTACTAGTACCACGCTGCAAACCGTACGGATTACCTTTATAGGCCATAATATCCTCCGAAAGCAGAGCTTTCAAGTTAGTTTTTCTTCGAAGAAAGAACTATGTCTTCCTAATGAGTAGTTATAATTTTTATTTTTCTATTAAGTAGACAAGAAAAAAAAATAAAGCTCCAAGAGGAGCTTATTTCATAAAAATCATCTTTCCCGGTTGCTTGGTTATATACTCATGGGTTGATCTATTGTTGATCACCCATAAAACCTGCATTGTTCTGGGAAGAGGAATGGCTACTTCTTCAGCTTCGCCATCGGTTAGGACGACTACATATCTGAAGCCTTTGGAAATAGCATGTTCAAATATGGGAGTAAATGCTGTACCGCCACCACCTTCAATCTGTATAGGTCTCATGAAGTCACTTCTTCTAAAAGTCCTACGGATATCAGGATTGTTAACTACGGAATCAAATCCCCATAAATACACGGGAGCTACATCAGTAAGTCTTGATAGTTCGCCAGCCAGCATAGACTTTTGATGTTCGCTCATAGATCCGGAAAGATCCAAGTAGCAAGCAATAGGGTCTATACACTTATAATCCCATCCGGGAAACGGCGCACCATAATACTTATGAAACTTTCTCCTAGTGGGAGTCTTATCCCATGTGACAAGCTTTCCAAGTGCAGTACGAACAAGTCTATGCCACGGAACTTGTCTAGTTTGTGCTGCTCTGATGCTATTAAGTGCAGGTGCAGACATCTTTCCAAACATTCGGTTTCTTTCCAAATGATCGGAAAAGAGTGATCTGATCTTTGCTTCGGCTGTTGAATCCTCAGAGAACATGCTATGGTCATCAAGCATGATATTTCCACCATTCATCATAGCAGAAAGATCCCTGATAATATCCAATTCGCCTTTATCCTTAAAATGCTTTTCCAGTAGTTCCTTATATTGTTCGAAAGACAGATAGTCATCAAACTCAAAGTCCGATGGAAGAAACACTTCAGGGGCACCTAACGTTCCGTCCTCCTGAATAGGTCTGGGATAATCCAGAAGGATTTTATCATCAGTTGGTATCAAACAATTCACGGCTAAGTCCATAGCAAGATTTTCGAGCAGCTGGTCTCTTGGGTCATTTGATGACCTATATCCACTACAATGATGTAGCAGAATATGAAGGCACTCGTGACACAGGATAAAGCTTCTACCCGGTGTTTTAAACCTTTTCATAAAGGCAGGATTGTATTCCAAATAGAAATGTCCATTCCTTGTAAACACACGAGCAGTCTCAATCTTGCTATTAGGACTCGTAAATGTCTGTATCAGCATGTTGAATGCATACGGCGAGCACATACCAAGAACTGCTATGTTTTTGTTTAGCAATTCTTCAATAGTCATGACTAATCTCCGTCAATGGGTTCATCAGAATTAATGTCAATACCACGAGATTTCATGGTTTCGCACCATTTCTTATAACCACCTAAGGTCTTATAGATGACATTCATACGAGCACCAGAATATCCCATCCAGTCAATCGCAGATTTTTCATCTTTAGCCTTCCATTCGTAGAAGAATGCAGCTACACCTTCATTCGGCAAAGCCTGAAGTAATTCAAGCAGATGTGCTCCATGCTCAGGCTTCTTGAGTTTGTTTTCAGCAATCTTTCTTGCACCTGTATAGGCAATCACAGGGATCGAAAGCTTCTTGATTTCCTCAAGCTTTTTGAGTTCGACCTTACGCTCAGCTTCAACCTTTCCGTAAATGATTGTATCAAGGTTGACACTCATTCCCTTTCTATCATTGCAGTAAGTAACGAAGGGTGCGCCATGCACACCAACAATACTCGTAGCAATGTCGGAAAGTTCTCCGCTAATTACAGGATCACTTTCTTGAAGCTCAACGTAGTCAAAATTGTTATCTGCTGCGTTCTGAAGTCTCCATCCGAGCTTTTCCCAGTCACGAGGAGAGGCTGTCTTTTGCTGTTTCGCAGCACATTCTCTAATCGTTTCGGTACTAATAACAATGTACTCAGGATACGTCATCAGGAACTCAAGAACAACGGGATGCATCTTTCCAGCGTCAGTCTTAGCCTTAAAGATGTTCAGATACTCTTCATTGGTAGGAGCATATTTGTGATTTTCGACCCTGCTCATCTGGGCAGGGTCTATATTTGCATTACCATTGTAAATATCCAAATCATCATTATCCGCAACGACAATATACGTATTCTCGTGCAAATCCACTCCAAAGATTTTGTGGCTAAGAGTAATTTCCATTAGGGCATTGTGGATCAGAGGGTTGCCTCTTTTCCATTCATCGATGAAGAGGATATAGTAATCCTCATAGATAGTATCAGACTGATACTCATCACCGAAAATTGCCCTCATCTTATCATCGTACTTCTTACTGGTCGGCAACCAGCTAGGAGGACAGTTATACGTTCTACCTTTGTAGGTTTTGAAACCACCGCCAAGATCAGCAGGATCAATTTGCCCTGCACATCTAGAAATGAGATGCACCCTACTAAGAGGAACTTTGTGTTTCTCAGCAATGCATCTTACCATATTGACTTCAACGAAAGTAGTCTTACCAATTCCATGATTTCCTTCAAGACCTAAGGTTCCATCAGGAGTCAACATCTTGGTAACGAATCTTTCAAGTCCGGCTATACAACTCATTTTGTTGTTTCCTTTAACAGATCTGTTACTTTTTTACCGTATGGATGATACCACGGTACTTCGAACCCGTACGAAGCAGGCCTGCCATTATCAGGATCGAAGACTATGGACGGTTTTAGTAGCCTATAAATAACCTTAGGAAGCTCATGAATAGTCACAAATATATACAGCTTTCGCTTCTGATCATTTTCCCAATGACCAGAAAATTTCTTACCGTCTATATCAATGAACTTCTTGTAGAACCTCACAGAAAGAATATCCATAATACTACTCCTTGTTTATATATGGCTAAAATTTCAACAAGGAGTTCATTGCATTTTTAGATGAAAAAAAAGAAAGGCTACTGTCACTAGCCTATTCTTTTTACGCAGGGAGTCGCACATGGAAATGTGCGATATTGACAGCAAACATACTGTCATCCACGCTGTTTCTGAGTCCGTCAGCATCAAACAATGCTTTGATAGACTCAGCGACTTTTCTGAACGAAAACTCGATTGGTGCAAGCTTTGTATGGATGGTCAGATATTTTCCGTCACGAATGACATAATTCTCTTCGGCGTTGTACTCAACGCCGTTGAGATGCACTTCGATGCTACTCGGCGGAAAGATCTTGGAAGCAGCTTCCCGGAAAATGTCCGAGATTTTTTCCACGAGATCTTCTTTGACCTCGCCAAAGAATTCGTTAGTCTTCGCAATGCGAATTTCGCGTTGTTTGATAATATCAGCCATCCTTCTCTCTTCGGCGAGCTTCTTCTCTTCACGAATTTCTTCAAAGATTTCTCTGAACATAATTAAATCTCCTTTAAGAGTGTCTCATAGCCATGATCAAGAATGTGCACTCGCATCATTCAGGGGTTAATCGACATTAATTCATATGGAATTAGATATACAAATTTTACAGATATCGTAGGATCATAGAAAATCCCATAAGAAACACCATATAAAAGAAAGACCAGAACTATTTATTACTTAGCAAAGGATTACAATGAGGCTAGAAATAATCAACATTGACGAGGCGTTCGATCCGACAAGGGTGATCACTTCCAGTGAAGCACTCGAAAAGGATGGAACATTTGCTAATGATTCAATCTACAGTCCTGGTCTGTTTGGTACAATGGACGGAACAGAAAAGACTTTCTCTTGTAACTGCGGAGCACTTCGCGGTAGAACAAATGATGGTCTAATCTGTGAAGAATGCCACACTGAATGTAAGGAAAACGGGAATAAGATTGAGAATCTCGGTTGGATTGACATTTCCAACGAATTCAAATTGATCCATCCCGCAATCTATCCATTCATTGAAAGGTACATTGGAGCCAAAAGACTGAAGGCAATGTTGTATGCACAAATCCCGATTGACATTGATGGGAATGTGTGCGAGTCCAAGGAACCAAGAACATCTTCCAATCCGTATCCAGAGCTTATAGGTTTGGGTCTCCCAGACTTTGAAGCTAACTTTGATGGGATTATGGAATTGTTCAAACCTGCAACTGGCAAAGACCCAGAGAAGATGAGACTCTATCAGTTCATTAGAAAGAACAGAGATAAGGTCTTCATCAGTAAATTTCCGGTGATTTCTTCGAAGCTGAGACCATGTTTGGTTAGAGGAAAGCAAGTTATTCAAGATGAATTGAATCTGAAATACTTGCAGCTGACTAGACTAGTGTCCTGCTATAGAACACTTGGATTTGACAATGAACCACTATCCGTATTCCCGTTGTTTGCAAAGATGCAACAGCTGGTTAACGAATTGTATGATTCTATTATCGAATCCCTGAATGGAAAGACTGGAATAATCAGAAATTTGATGTTAGCCGGAAGGTTAAATTTCTCATCCCGATGTGTCATTGTTCCTACTCCGCTTGAAGAAAAGCCTGATGCTGTGTATATTCCGTATATTGCAGGATTGGAGCTGATGAAACTTCAGGTGATGGGTAGACTTCACAGAGAATATCACTTGGCTCTTGAAGAAGCCAGAGTGAGGATCGAGAATGCCCAACGTGAATTTGACGAAACAGTATATAATTTAGCAGTAGAAGAACTCGGAGAGAACGGTTTTCCTGCGATTCTGAATAGAAACCCAAGTATTGCACTTGGATCTTTGCAGAAGGTCAGGGTAACTAAAATCAAGCGAGATCCGACTGATTACACTATGAATATTAGTGTGATGATTTTTACACCGCTAAATGCAGACCTTGACGGTGACGTGTTGAATCTATTCTTACTTCCGAACAACGGAAAAGAAGCATTTAACAACATTAAGCCGTTTGATCTTATATTCGATTTTAATTCTGGAGAAGTCTCAGGAGAATTCCTTCCGAGAAAAGACTACAGAGTTGGATTGGATTTCTTAGTATCAACATAAGGAATATGAATGGCTAAAGAAAAAGGTATCATGCTAGACGGTAAGTGCTTAGAGTGTCTCGGTGAAGGACGCTATAAGGTTGCACTTGAAAACGGTTTTGAAGTCATATGTACCGTAAAGGGAAAACTCAGGAAAAATTTTATCCGAGTGCTTCCAGAAGACAAAGTGCAAGTCGAAGTCTGCCCCTATGATCTGAAAAGGGGATTCATCACATATCGATACAAATAAAAAGAGGACGGTACAAGCCGTCCTTTTTATTTTGTATACTAGTGCTATTAATTGGAGAATCTATGAACCCATTAATAATGAAAGCAGCTGTTGACTTAGGACAAAAGGCCTTGTGTGCAGCTGGTTTAGCAGCATTGAAGATTCTTTCGGATAAGTTACAGGAAAAACAAGCGAAGATGGAAAAAGACAGGGCTGAGAAGGCTACTAAGGCTGAAGAGGCATCCATCATCACTGTTGAACCTGATGAGTGTATTGTGAAAGAGGAAAATAGCACTAACTAGCTTCCTTGATCCTCCTAACTTTAAATAAAGTAGCGAGGATCTATATGAAAGCACTTCTTGTATGTGGCCCATCAGGGTCAGGCAAATCTACGCTTGTTAAGCGTCTAATTCGACAGTACCCAGATACTTATATCAAGGCTGTACAATACACCACACGTCCAAGACGAGAAGGTGAAGCAGCTGACGAATACAAGTTTGTAAGTCCTGAAGAGTTTGAGCAAGTAAGCAAATCATTGGTTGGCGTTACCCATATCAATGGGAACTCCTATGGCAGTATCATGAACCCTGATGAACAGCGAATTCAGATTTTCATTCTTAACAAGGATGGGATCGTTGACTTCCAGTTCCTTACGGCAGCAATATCTGAACGGCATGTCAAGACTCTAGGTGTCTCTAGAGATTTTGAGAAATGCTGTTTGGCTAGACCCAGCCGTAGTCCAGAATATATCAGAAGCGAATTCGCTACGTTCAAATTTGCCGACAAGGTTTTTGATAATCATTACGATGAATTGAATGCTGAAGCTATTGCCGATCTAAATGAGGTTGTTCAAAAAATGTTTGAGGAATGACTATGATGAGTGAAAAGCTCGCCATGAAAGCTTCATACCTTGACCCCACGGTAGAATTCTTGTACGGAATATCGCCTAATCTTATTCGTGAATACGATATGACTAGCGCAGGGCTATCCGTAATTAAAGATCGAAAACTACTGCCCGATGAAGATATCAAAAGACTTTCTGCTATGCCTAAGTATGAAAGAAATGTTGTAGTCGGAAAAATCAGAGCTGTCGATAAGGAATTCTCAAAGAAGCTTACCCAAGGCATTCGCGAATCTGTCAAAACATTCCTGTTTGAAAATGGCTATGAGGATGAAAACCTCCTAGCCATTAACAATGACTCCGTGACTGTACTTGAGCACAGATTGAATAATCCTAAACTAGACTTTGGTGAAGTCCACTTTAGACGAGCCGAAGAATTTGTAGGATATCTTAGACTGAACAGGTTTACAATCTTTGCGAATAGGGATTTACGAAGTTTGAAAATCAAAGGTGTAGGTGAGACAGCCAGACGCGCATTCCAAGATGGAATGGGTAAGGTATTCTTGTCTTGGTTTAGAAGATTGGAACGAGGAGCAAGTTCCCTAGAACTTCTTCCAGACCTTAGAGACTTGAAAACAGAGATAGTAGAATTGAAAGCTCCTACGGCATACTATATTAGCTTGAAGACTGGGTTTATCCCCATGAATTTAAAGCTAAAGTCTGCCGGAGTAGTCCAGCATTTTTATGCAGACTTTCCTGACGAGTTTAGAGAGGAAATTGATCTGAACCCAGTTTTGGAAGAGACCATTCTGCCTCTTTGTAGAATCCTTAAAAAACACGGAATGCCGATCAACTCGTAATTGGCTATGCCTCATGAGAGGATGGCTGAGGTGGATGGTTCCCCACCTGCTTACTCCTTTGGTTAGGTTAAGGGACGGGTAGCTCTTCGGAGCTACCCGTTTTTATTTCTTGGAAATGTATGATAGTAGAAATCCTCGATAAAATCAAACAAACTCCCGGTCTAGCAAAACAGACCGTGCTTAGAGAAAACCTCGAATTAGTGAAGCCTATATTGGATGATTGTTATACGTCTGCTGTCTATGGCGTATTGAATTATCCTGTTCTTGCCTCTGGCGAGAAGACCATTGACGAAAATTATGATGAATTTCATAATCTCCTTCAGAGATTAGCAAACCGCGAGCTAACGGGAGGATCGGCTGTAACAGCTGTGTCCAACCTTATAGGTGAATTTAAGAAATCCGATCAAGCATATCTAGACTGTGTATTGCAGCACAATATGAAGATAGGGATTACTGAAAAGACCTATAGAAAGATTGCTTATCCTAAAGAGATTCAGTATGAAGTAGCCTTAGCAAAGAATATAAAAGATGTCAAGGGAGTAAATCCTATTGACGGAACTTATCTAGCTAGCCGAAAGCTAGATGGCGTAAGATGCACATGTTTCTTTACAGTCGTAGCAAGAGAGACATCGGATATACACTTCTATTCCAGAACGAACCACGAGTTCTTTACATTGGATAATTTGAAGCCTTATGTGGCAGAAATTGGAAGTGCTATCGAAACTGATGGTCAATACGTCTTTGACGGAGAATGCTGTAGCATCAATGAAAACGGTGATGAAGACTTTAAGTCTATTATGAAAGTAATCACTAAGAAGGATTACACCATTGAGAATCCCGCATATAGAGTCTTTGACTTCTTGACTCTGGATGAGTTCATGATGAAGGTTCATAGCCCGATCTTTAGCGAACGCTATGAAACCATGCGAGCTCTAATCCAAGAAGCAGTAGAACATTCTTCCAATCCTAAAGAACTATTCTTTGCAATCCAGCCGTTGTTGCAAGAGAGGATCAGAAGTCAGGAAGACTTCAGCAGATGGAAGGACTATGTTGCGACGAATAATTGGGAAGGCTTTATGCTTCGCAAAGATTGTCCATATGAGAATGGACGTACCAAGAATCTGCTGAAGGTAAAAGAATTCTTTGATGACGAATTTATCGTTAACAGTATCGAAATTGGCGATAAGACCTATTCTGAACCCGGTAAAGGAAATGTTGAATACAAGAATTGTTGTACAGGTCTCAACATTACCTATAAGGGAAACACTGTCACTGTTGGTAGTGGACTGACAAGAGCACAGTCTGTAGATTGGGCAAAAGATCCTTCCAAGATTATTGGAAAGACTATCAATGTCCAATACTTTGAGGAAACTACCGATGATAAAACTGGTCTGCCAAGCCTAAGATTTCCGACACTAAAATATGTCTATGAAAAGGGTAGAGATACCTAACCCCGAACTTTATATCGAGGTTGCTTATGAACGCCATAACAAGACATAAACAGGTTCTGGAAGAAATTCAAGGATGCACTGAGAAAATTAATTCTCTTCGCAAGGAACTCAACACGGTTACAAAACAACGAGAAGAGCTACTTAAAGAAGAGAAAGATTTATTCCATCAGATCCAGAAAGAATCATTGTTCCAGTCTGTAGAGAAGGATGATACTATATGACCTATGAAGAACGGACTAGTGGAGAAATCGAAGCATTATTGAGCACTGCTTCGAAGAAAGTTAAAGAGACTAAACAGTCCTTAATACTTGATCCTTCACAAAAGGCCGCCATAGGCAATATTAAAGAGTGGTTCCGAGAGGGCGACTCTTTAATTTTTGTACTTTCAGGTCGAGCCGGTACTGGAAAGTCTACTATTATTAGCGAAGTGATTAAGGAATTAAGACTTAGAGAAGATGAAGTCCGCTATCTTGCTCCTACTGGAAAAGCTGTTTCTGTATTAAGAAGCAAAGGTATCGATAAAGCCATTACTATACACAAGTTCATCTATAGATTTAACGGATCCGCCTACAAGGAACAAGAGAAGCTAAAGAATAAATCCAAGATTGTAAATCTATGTTCCGACGGTAATTATCATGAGGCTAGAGCCATTCTTGATAATATCGAAGAATCGAAGAGAAGTAAGAAAAGACCTAAATTATTTTTTGCATCTAGAAAGGTATCTGGCCTATCTAATCTGAAGCTTTTAGTAGTAGACGAAGCCTCGATGATTAACGATGAAGAGATTGACGATATTACCAATCTTGGAATTAAAACCATCTTTGTCGGAGATAATGCTCAGCTTCCTCCGGTGGAAGGTACGAATTCTATTATGTCGGATCCTGATTATGAACTTAGAGAGATTCATAGACAAGGTAAAGACAGCTCCATTATTAAATTTGCCAATTTGATAATGAAAGATCCTGAGATGAAATTTCTCGATAGTTGGGATCCTTTAGATCCGGCTGTTTCTGTTATAGATAGAAGTGCTATGGATGCCCGTACACTTGAAGACTTTATCTTTTCTCATTGGCAATTCTTAACTGTTACAAATAGAGATAAGGATAGAATTAATCAAGCTTCTAGAAAAGTCTGGGGATATGATAGGTATAAATTTCCTAGAGTCGGAGAGATTCTTCTAGCTATGGGTGGTCATAAAGATACACTTGTGGTTAATGGAATTCAAGGTAAAGTCACAGATGAATTTGTAGAAACGGAAATAGAGCATGACTCTATCCGCTACTGGGTAATAGAAGGAAAGGTTAGACTTTTAGACGGAACTAATAGGATCATTCCTGTTATTATGCGAAGGAATAGTTTCCTTTCTGGAAATCTTTACGAGTTTGAAGAAGGTGAAAGTCTATGGGAATATGGCTATGCCATGACTGTCCATAAATCTCAAGGCTCCTCATGGCCTAAGGTAGTCTACTTTTTTGACGACTGCATAGGGCATCTTCAGAACCTAAATTATACTGCCGTAACAAGGGCTTCTGAAATGCTAACATTCGTAAAGAAGTGACATCCGACTTTATATTAAAAAATGCCGTATAACATTAAACGATAACTCAGGAGGTTAAAATGGAATACGCAATTATCGTCTCTCTCGCTCTTTGTATCTTTCGTAAGGGTAGACACTGCTATGGCTGGAGCATCCTGTCCATGATTCTGTGTTTCACAGAATGGACTACGATGACCTTTGATGCTATCTGGATTTTCTCTGCCTTAGCTTGGGCTACTGCTGCCGGAAGGCTTCTGTTTGTCTCTCTTGCTCTTTCCGAAGAGGAAGAAAGGATAGCTGAGCTTTTCAGAAATGGACAGTATTCGACTGTCAAGATGTTCTAGGGCGTCTCCTTTGATGGTGCAAGACGTCCCTTAGCAACGACAGGTAAATCCTCTCCGTTTTAGACAAAATCCGTGATGGTCGAGGATTGAGGTTCTTTAGTTGCTATAAACAAGGATGGAGATTTCGGTCTCCATTCTTTTTTTTTTCTATTTTTATAGGTATGGAACTACATATTGAAATTTTAAAGGAGGCTATATGGCTAAAGCACAAAAGATGCAGTTGAAAGCATCTCAGATTGCTTCATCCTCCGTTTTGTCTGCCGTGACTGGCGAAATCAGAAGATTGTTTATTGATCTGTTTCCGGTTGATTTTTTTAACAATATTAGAATCCTCAATGCCGCTGTATCTGTTCAGGATAATGAAGGTGCTAAGGATCGTCTGAAGCAGTATAGAAAGAACAATCCTGTTCTTGCTATCAGAACAAATATTAGCTATCAGAAAGATACTGTTGGAACTTATCTCTCTAACTCTGTACCTTTTATGGATGATAACATGGGGCCAGATGACCACAGAAGGCCAATCTGGAATATTCCTGAAAAATTCCAACAGCTAAAATGTGATTTGGCTTACTTTAAGGTGAATGCTGAAGTCGGCATTCGTGTTGAAAGTTATGTTCAAGCTGCTGATATTATTGGTTATCTGAATTATAAGATCTATCCGGGCAACTACTTTAGAATTCCAAGAGCTCCGTTACTGGTAGAAATACCGATGTCCATCTTAGTATACTCTGCTAAGAACCTTGGCTTTGATCTTAAGAAGAAAGAAGATCTAAAGGAATATATTGCTACTCTGAAAAGGGCATCCATCCTTCCTATGGATATTAAATGGAAGAAAGATAGTGGAAAAGCTATTCTTTGTTTCATGATGTATGCTAATATTCTTTGTAGGGTTGACGACCTTCCTGACCCTGAAGTAAACAAAGTTGGTAGAGTTCAGGATAACACTGCTATCAAGTTTACAATGTCGGCTCAGGTAGCTTTCCCTAGGTCTTTTACTCTCTATTATGAGAATGTTCTTACTGATGAAGAGACAAGAGAAGATACAGGTAGGATCGATATAGATAATACTCTTGGAAATTCCGCCTTCTCCGGTAGACCTGAAATTATGCTTAACTATGCTCTAAATACAAATCCTCCTCCATATTACTCTTCAGATTCTTCTGCAAGACTAATCTGGCTCAGATCCTTTATTACGGATCGTGATGAGGAATTTGATGAACTCGAATTGGCTGATGTAATCCCTGACTATGTGTGTGCTTTTATTGATGATCTTCTCACTACCCATAATTCTGGTGAACTCAAGAAGTTCATTATGTTTAGATTATGGAGAGATGAAGTAGAGGTTGATGATCAGCTATTCTATTTTGATTTCAGAAAGAAAAGATTTATTATCGAGAAGCCTTTCAGAAATCAAATCTATAGATTGGGATTATACGTTGAAGCTGAGAAGTTGCAACCATACTTTGCTAAGCTTCATGGAACAGATGATATGAACGAATACTTCGATAAGGATCTATTGGGTTAACTATGGCGACTAACTACTACGCTCACAGACAGTTTTATATCAATGGTTTGTCCGAGCTTGAACGAGACGTTCCTGATCTTCAAGATAATGAAACTGGCGTTACCGAAGCCCTTCGTAGACTTTCTCCAATTTGCAAGTACGACAATGTAGAGCCTATCTGGTTGTATAGCCAAGATGGTGATACTGTTGATCCTAACGTTCCTAGAATGTTTGCATTCAGAAATGGTGATCTTCTGTATAGGAAAGCCAATGATTACTTTGCTATACAACATGATAATCCTAAATGGGAACGTAAGGATACTGCCGTAATCTGTATTACTGATTGGGGATTCAAGTCTAAGGACTTAGAAGGTGAATACGAATTCTTCGTATTCGCTGAGAATGGTTTCCTTATTAGCAATTCTTTCAATTCTTTCTTCACTGAAATATCTGGTGTTCTCTATGGTGTTCTTACTAATTGTGAGAACTGGCCGGGAATGCAAGACAGAACTATGGAAGAATATGAAAGATCTCAAACTGTGAGTGTACTTGCCATTAGAAAGAATAACAATATTCCTTATGCCGCACTTCCTAACTGTGAAGAGTCTATCTTCTACGATAATCATGGCGCAGTAAGGTTTGAAAATGGTGCAAGTGTACTACCTCCTCCGCTTTATGCTGAATGGACTTCTAACAGTGGTTGGGCTGGTTATACTAGCGAGAATTATGGTATCTTTATCACTCTTGGTGGCGAACTGGATCTCTCCGGAGTTGATTTTACTGGATACGAGAACTATCAAGACACTATTACTGAGATTCTGAAGTCTATTACCCAGAATAGAGTGTGCTTTGAAGTACCTCTCTTTAGTAGTGTTGACGGTAAGCAGAATTATGAGATTAATGTTGTTAACGGATCTTTGTCCGTCAACTGGTTGAATGAAAGGGTTAATATTGCCGATCTCGGAATTAAGATTGATGTTCCGTTTGGATTTGTTGAAGAGACTCTGGAAGAGGGCGAGTTCACCTTTATTCTTTCTAGCATTCCTCTTGGTTCTCAGTTCTGGTTCTCGAATAGGGCAGTACAGTTTACCGATGAAATTTGTATTACCGGCGAGAAGATTCCCGCAAATGAAAATTTCGAACCTGCTGAGGGTAGGGAAGATGATCCCGATTATAGAGTAAAGTGTTCTATAACTAGCAGAGCTTATCCTTGTGGTTTAGGTTCTCCTTTCTTTGATGAGTATCAGGGCTTAGCCTATATTCCTCTTGGAAAATGCTTTGGTAATGTTGAAGACTATCATAGGATTCAGGAAGAAGATACTGAACACATGAAGACTCTCATTGACAATCCTAAGGCTTATGAGAAGATTGGTGGAAGTGTTGATGGTCTTCATAACTTCCCACTTCTGAAGCCTAAGGCTGAAGATGTTTTTGTGTTTGTCGGCAACAGATATGGTATGGTCAAACTTACTCCGTATGTAGATTATACCATTGAAGAATGTGGCCCGATTTCCGGAAGTATGCCAGTTATTATGCTTCAGGGAAGGTCTGAACACGAAGGTGAAGTATATGAAGGATCCAACTTCAATGTTCTAAACATGGTTCAAAGAACATTCCCTATTCCTGATCCTAAGAATGAAGACAGTTCAGATTACCATGAATATCCTAATGAACAGGTCTTTATCAGAGTATTCTACGGCTATCCCAAGAGTAATCTCTCTACATATTGGGGGCCGACAGAAGGTGCTGTCGAGAACAGACGTGAAATGCATGAATTTAGCAATCAGGTAGCTGAGTTCGGTCTAAGTATTGAAAATACTGTCACATCTGCAAATGATATTAGCGAACAGTTTAGTACAGCCGATGACAAGCTTCTTGCTACTGCAACTATGTCGAATTCTGAAGCCCTTCCTTGGAGTATTATTCCTAGGGAAGATATGCTTGAATTTGATGCCGGACGATACAATGTTCTGCAAAAACCATACTTGAATAGAATTGTATTTGACAGAACCTTTGCTATTAATACTGGAAAGTTCAGAGATGTTGAAGTCCATGCTCTTGTTGATGAGAAGTATGGTATTGCAAATACTCTTTGGAACCAACAGGCTTCTATTGATTTTGCATACTTTGATCAGATTCTGAATATTCTTGGCGTGAACGATAAGCAAGACTTTGTCAGAAGAGCTCATGATCGTGAATATGTTCAAGTTCAATCTGAAGAAAATAATCGTCCTGCATTCTATTATATCCTCAATAATGGTAATCAGATCCATGAATCTATCAACGTCGAGGATTGGTTGACTTGGTTGACTAATATCGATGATAGAACCGATGAGGTATATGATGACGAAGCAGATTAAACAACAAGTTAGAGTTCCTCTGACTAATCTTCCAATGGATGCCAATATAAACTTGAGAAAGTTTAGCATCAATGGAAATGTGATTATTCAGGGAACTGATATCCGAAAGCGTGACGTAGATCTCTTGGAAGCTGCCTCTGATATTAATATCGAGGCATCTTCTCTTAAGAGAAATACACAGACACGCTTTAAAGATCCTCTAAGTGAAAAAAGAATGGTTTTTATCAATGAGGATCTGGAAAGAGGATATCTAGTGTTTGAAACAGAAGATAGCGTTTTAGGAGATCACACCGTATTTATTGCTGAGGATGACACTCAGGAACAGTATGAACAAATGGGATTTCCTCAAGGAGATACAGACAAATGGCCACTGTAAATTACATGAAGTTTAGCGATATAGGTCAGGCTGATAATGGCGACTATCTCGTTGGATTTGCTAAGGATTCAAATGGTTGTAGAAATATCATAAAGAGTGTCTCATCTATCATAGCAGAAGCTAGAGCAGATGCTGGAAAGACTCTTGTTGATGCATCAGATGAAACACTTGGCTTTCTTACTGAAAAAATTAAGAATGGCGGTGGTATCGACAAGGTAATTGGCGGTACCGATAATAAAGATATTACTCTTTCTATAAAGCTTCCGCAAGAACAAAATAAGTATATTGAGACTTCTATTAATAACGACAACGAACTTGTTGTCGAAAGAAATGACTCTTATAGATATTTTGGTTCTGATAATATAAATCTTCATTATAAGACTGGCGGAACGTATAGAGAACCCCTTCATATTATGTCTGCCAGAATTGGTGAAGAAGATGATCCGTCCAATCCGACAAAGCCTAATCCTAAATTTGTTAGATGTTATTTCAATCTTTGTGGCATAATGGACGAAGATAGCAGAAGCCAATATATCCAAAAGGTAACTCTGAGGGTTACACTTGGAAACTCTACGCATCACGAAGAGCATGAATACTTTATTGGCTGGAATATGGATAACCCATATCTATCTATGTCGGTTAATGAGCTTTTTGAAGTTCCTGAGTTTATGTATGAGGATCTCTCTGATGGAAATATTAGTGTTGATCTAGAAATTGACATAAATCAGGGTGAAGAAATTGAATTTGACGAATTGAATTTCCATTATAGCATCGAAACGGATGACTATAATTACAAAACTATTAGTCTTGAGTAATTGGAGATATTATCATGGCAGTTAAATCAAAACGTGTAACAGTCTTTGAACAGGAACGAGAGTTCTTTATTCAAGATGAGAAGACTGAGGCCAGAAAAAATATTGGTATACAATTAGTATCTCCTAATGGTTCTCTCGATATTGAATATGACACAGATCCTGAAGCTCCTGAAGCGGAAAAGGGTCTGTGTAAGATTGATGTCAATGAAAGAACTCAGTTCCTAATTGGAAAGTCATTCGTGGCAGATGAAAGTGGCTATGAGCCGATTAATAATGTTGGTAGCACATCTGTTAAGGTTGAACTATTCGAATCAGGTAGTATTCAGCCTTCAGATGTAAGCGAGCAAGATATTAAGATTATTCCAGAATCTTCATCTGTGCCCTATGGTATCATTGGTTTAAAGAACGGAACGTATACCTATAGTGTAATCTTTGAAGTTGTTGTTACAAGCGAAACCTCTGCGTGCCATGATGTTACTGTTCATGTAGGCGGTGACTCTTTCACTGTATCTATTGATACTAGTTATCTTCATACACAGACCATTGCCTTTAGTAATGTTGCAGTTGTTCCCAGAAATGAAACTTCTACGCTTCCTATAAGTATTGAAATTTCTCGTAGTAGCGAAGATTATAATGGAGAGATCTCTTTTAAACTCAGTAAGATTTCTGTTCATAAGGTTGGCACCAGAATTGTTGGAGCTACTGAAAATGTTATCGAACTTCTTAAGGGTGAAGATAAGACTGATGGTGATATTGCTAGTGGAGTGTTAGATGTTAATGGTAATAACATTCTCACGAATTTAACCATCGGTCAGAACTATACGGGTGATTTTGCTATCAACGTTACCAGTACCGATGAGGACTTTATTCCTAACTTTGTGATCGAGATCGATAACCAGAGTTCTGCCGATATTAATCTTACGGTTACAAAGAATGGAACTCCTTTGAAGGCTTGTGTAATTGCAGGTACTACAATAGCCGGAGGAAACTTCTATCAGCTTACTTGCATTGGTAGTTGTTGGACTCTGGCTCAATTCCAGTAGAGGTTCTTATGGTCTTTACACATGGTATTGATAGTATTTTAAGATCCATTCATGAATGGATAACTGAATTTCTGCCATCAGGAAATATTTTAAAGCATGATTTCAAGGATGGCAGAGGGCCTGTATCTGCAATACCGTGCAATAGTGGAACATTTGAAGATACAAATACTTCCATGATTGTGGATAATGCTCCCGTTGATAGTGGAACATTTGAGGATACAATTATTTCTACAAGTGTAGATAATTCTCCTGCTGATAGCGGAACATTCGAAGATACAACGTTTTTAATAGAGGTACTATAATGAAACTCGGTGGTGAGCTTGTAGGTTATTCTATATGTCATAATAATGGCAATGAGGAAACAGTTACTCTTGAAAAACCTATAAAAAATACTATAACGAAAAATTGTCTAAATAATTTACTAATGTTTAATGGTTCCAATGCATTAGGAACACTTGTTGACGGAGCATCGTTATTTATTTCATGCGGATCTGGAACTAGAACTGGTGTATTTAATTATTGCGCTTATGGCTCAAGTTCTGCGGGATCATCCGTAGATGACACAGACCTAAAGCAGCGTACAAGCAATATTATAAGCACAAAGCAAGCAGGACAAAACTATCTGAATTGTTCATATTTTGGTTCTAATGGCATAGTGAAAATGCGTGTTTCCCACAAGTTTCCAGCAGTTTCTAATGATACCACTATTAGAGAAATAGGATGGTTTCATAAAGTCGAGCCAAGTGGAGATTTTACTTTAAGCGCTAGAGTTAATTTAAATTATCCTATTGAATTAGTGCAGGGTGAAGTCTTTAGTGTTACTTATCAGCTCACAATAATTCTTGATTCAAATTTCTCTATTCTAAAAAATGTTATTGATGGTTTTGATGTTAGAAAGAGAGCATTTATCCAGCCTCCCAATACTAATACATGGAATGGAAATACTCTAAATCCAATTCCTACTAGCGGAAAAGATGGCATTGCAACTATCCTTACATCTGATTTCTGGTCTCATAAGGGCGAAGCAGCTAAGTATCCAGTCTTTTGTATTAATAATCAGTGGCACTCGTATGATGGGAATAGTAACTTTAGACAATCTTGGGGAGGTAACATTACCCCTATCCTAAAGAGTTTTTCCATGCCTGATGTCATGACGACGGAATATCAGTACAATAACATAATAACTACACAGGAAGAATATTCCTTCTTAGGGCATGGCACTATAACCATAAAACCCTATACCTTAAATTCGTTCTATAGAGATTATGTCATTGTAGAAGACAATATATGGGCTGAAAACAGAGACATGTACGGTTATATCTACAATGGTGAAATTTATCAGTTTGGGCATGAAGAAGATGGTACGTTCACACCTGCTCCGTTCCATAAAGATACTGCCAAAACTATGAGATTTACATTCAGACAGTCTTGGAGTACTGATCTCCTTCATCCATCTGCATAAAATTATTATACAATGGTCTATCTATGTAGACCATTGTATTTTTAACATTTTATTGATTACTGTTCTAGGAGTTTTGTATGATCTTTACACATGGCATTGATAGTATTTTAAGAGCTATTCATGAGTGGACTGAAAGGAATTTGCCAGACTTCACTGGCATAGCCGAAAGACTCATTCTTAAGCATAACTTTAAGGATGGGCGTGGGCCTGTTCATGCAATTCCATTCAATAATACTGCTGTAACAGTAAAGGTCAGGAAAATTCTTGAATTTAAAATTCATCATGACAATGAAAGTATTAGGGTAGAACCTATCAAAATGATAGAGTTCAAGAAGCATAATGATAATGCTGCGATTTCGAACTCAGTTATTTCTGTAACAATGTACTAGAGGAAAAAATGAATAACACTAAGCTTGGTGGGGCTCTAATTGGCTATGGTTTAAAAAGAAATGGTGTAGAACATCGTGTAATGTTCGACAAGCCAATTCATAATACTATAACCAAGCATTGTCTCAATAATCTTTTAATGTTTAATGGCGGCAATGGTCTAGCAAGCGATAACTTGCAAGGAAATATGTTATCTCTGCTTGTTAAATCAGAAGCTGCTAGTGGAAGATATGGCGTTTTTAACTTCTCTGCCCTTGGTAGTAATGGTTCGTCTACTTCTACAGATGATGTAGCCTTAAAAGATAGAAAGTCTGATTATACGTCTACAAAGAAAGGTGGAGTCGGCTGGTGCGGAACATCTATTGATAGCGCAAATGCTATTATGAATATTAGAATCTCCCACAAGCATATCATAAGCAGCAGTTTCACTATTCGTGAGATTGGTTGGTTTAACAGAATTTATCCAGATGGAGAATATAGCCTATCGGCAAGAGTTGTACTGGATAAACCTCTTGATGTGGAAGATGGCGATGAATTCTACAGTATTTATGAGCTTCACGTTGGATTCCAAGATGTTGAAGTCATTGATGATTTTTTTGGTCTTGGCCCAGCAATAGTCACTAATGGCTGTTTTGTCACGAATAACTCATCAGATATTACTCCAAACTTTCCGGCTATAAACACTTCTGGAAATCCGTATCTTAATCAGACAGCTTGGAGCAATCCTGGCACATATGCTTATGATATGGCTCCTGTATATAGACCGCCTTATTTGACAGCTCAGGGATCCTATACTTCCTATGGGAGAACGACTTACTTTCCGTACTCATTTTATGAGAATGCTGGTGCTATAATGAACTTCTTTACAACGAATGTTCCGAAGTTTAAGCCATTCTTGTATAATTACATTCATCAGAGACCCGGTGTCTTCCTAAGTGATCTTTCTGTAAAGCCGTATACTATAGATAGCTTCTATAGGGATATCTGTATAAATGTGTCTTCTTCAGCATTTAGTAGCCCTATTTATGCTATTTCGTTTCTTGGATCATTCGTAAGATTTGGCTCTTATAATGAGAATAATGAATTTGTTCCAAGGACAATTCAGCCGACTAACAACTATCGGTTTACCATACGACAGTCTTGGAGTACAGATCTTCTGTCTCCAACCGCATAAAATTATTATACAATGGTCTAATTCATAGACCATTGTATTTTTTAACATTTTATTGAATAAAAGAGCAAAAGGAGAAGCTCATGAGTAAGATAAATAAGGTCTTGTCGAACATTGATCAGTCCGATCCGTCTACTGGCGGATTTACCGAAGAAGAGAAGGCCAGAATTAGAAATAATATCGGTGCAATGTCTTCCGTTGATTCCTCTGTAATGAGAGAAATCGGTAAGAGCGTTCCAACTGGGGATGCTGGAAAAATTAATGACGATGACTATGTAGCCACCAATTTGACATCCGATTCCAAAGGCATTATCTTCAAGACAGTCTTGAATCTTCTTGATTGGATTAAGGGTAAGCTTGGAATTAGCTCCAGCGGTGATGAAACTCTGTTCATGAACCAGAAAGGTGCTTGGGTGGCTCCTCCTGACACTACTTATGAGTCTAAAGAAGAATTAGAAAATAGTAACGAGGTCTCTCTCGTTACTAGAGGCGAAAAATTTACTTGGAACCATAAACAAGATGATGTAGGAATTGACCCTGCCAATGGAGACCCTGATAAGTATCTTAATCAGCAGGGTGATTGGGCTACTCCTCCTAAATATTTTGACCGTGATGCGGCAGAAGGTGGTACTGATGAGTCTTTGGTTCTGACTGGTGATAAGTTCAGATGGAATCAGATTGATGGAGTAATGGAACTTATTCCGGCTGACGCTTCTCCGAGTAATAAGCTTGTTACGATGGCTCAGCTTGCCGACTTTGGCGGTTTTGCTATTGTTCCTTTGACAAACACTACTCCCAAAGTTCCCGATCCTAGTGCAGCTACTCCTCCCGTTGATCTTTCTACCAAGATTATTTATCTGACTAAGGTTCTTAGCGATCCTAATGATCCTGCAAAGGATAAGTATGAAGAATGGATTTATACTGGCGATCCCTCACAGCCAGTTGTCATTAGCAGTTGGGAATGCATTGGTGAGGCTACTGTTGACCTTTCTAACTATTATACTAAGGGTGAGGTTGATACTCTTCTTGCAGATAAGATAAGCAGAAACGAAGTATCCGTAGTAGTTCTCACTGATCCTACTAAGCAGACCATTAACCTTAAGACTGGTCTTTCTATTAATGTCGTGGTTGAGCATCAGGATATTACTGGAAAACAGGATGTAATTTCTGATCTTCAGACCATTAGAGAAGGTGCGGCAGCCGGTGCTACGGCTGTCCAGCCGGGTGATCTCGCTACTGTAGCTACTAGCGGATCCTATAACGATCTTGACGATAAGCCTCATATTCCTGCTGATCAGGTGAATGCTGATTGGAACGCTGCTAGTGGCTCCGTTGCAGAAATATTGAATAAGCCTTCTTTGGCTACTGTTGCCACAAGTGGTTCTTATAACGATCTTGGTGATAAGCCTCATATTCCTGCTGATCAGGTGAATGCTGACTGGAATGCTTCTAGTGGTTCTGTTGCAGAAATATTGAATAAGCCTTCTTTGGCTACTGTTGCCACAAGTGGTTCTTATAATGATCTTGACGATAAGCCTCATATCCCTGCTGATCAGGTGAATGCTGATTGGAACGCTGCTAGTGGGGTTGCCAAGATTCTTAATAAGCCCACTACGTTATCAGGGTATGGTATTACTGATGCCAGCATCAATAATGGTGTTATTACTCTTGGTAGTAATACGATCACTCCTTTGACGTCTCAGGCTAACGCTGACTGGAATGCTTCTAGTGGGGTTGCCAAGATTCTTAATAAGCCCACTACGCTATCGGGTTATGGTATTACTGATGCCAGCATTAGTGGTAACGATATTACACTTGGCTCAGATACGATAACTGTTCCTCCCGGAGTCAAAGTCCTTGAATATGGTGTATCCACATGGCAGGACTTCCTAGATGCATATAACAATGGTTATCACATTTATGTAATCTGGAAAGATACATCTGCACAGCCGAATCCGACTTTGAGAAGAATCGGGCAGCTTTCCTATGTTAATGTTGTCAACAATGTTCCCGATAGAGCAGAGTTTTCTTATGTAAGAGCCAAGACTAGTGAAATTGGTTCTCTGATAGTTTATACACTATACGCAGATAGCACATGGGGAACTACTTCTACGAAGTTTGTGAATATGCAGGACGGTACTAATACTACCGTAACCCGTACGAACTATAACTTCAAAGTCAATGTTGCAGATGACAAGGTTCTTCCTGCTCATAGTTCTAGTGATGAAGGAAAGGCTCTTCGTGTTGACTCCAATGGAGATGCTGTCTGGACTCAAGACACTATGGTTGTAACTGCAACGTATGACTATTCTCAGGGAAAGATGGTATCAAACTATACTTATGACGAGATACGTGATGCCATCATATCCGGTGGTAATGTTAGAGTGATAGCATACGACCAGAGTAGATATCAAGTCGATACATTGACTCTGTCACATATTGACTACGGAACAAATACAGTTATCTTCCAAGGTATAAATATGGGTCTTACCGTCAAAAATGACGGAACGGTTGATTTGAACTCTAACCTAGGTCTGAGAGAATCGTATGCTCCTAGACGGAAGTACTATACTGGCTGGTCTATTGACATGGGTAATGGTAGAGATGGAAATGCTCCAGTTTTAATGATTACTAATGGTGCTTTATGCTGGTATAATGTCACTGTAACCGGTGATCAGGTTAAACAAGACTCTTGTTATAGCTCTATAACTATACGAGTTCCGTATGGGATGGAGCCTACAGAAGTCTACACCAATGATATTTACATAAAGCTTACATTCAATGCGTGGGCTAGCGATAGAGCCGTTTGGTCAGATTGGTGCGGAGTAGAGCTGGATATTATTGTCAGACTCGGAATTCCTACTGAAACCCGTTCTGCAAATACAACCATGTATACCTTCTCCAATGGCCCTCTGAGATGGGAACTTTCCAAGAAGATAACATTCCCATCCAACTATTCCCATAATGAATACCTATTACATATTGTTGGTGATACGTTAGAAATTAAGGAATATGGATCGTAATGGTAATGTTTAGCTTTCTTCAGATAGCTTTAACAAGTAGATGCAATCTGGCCTGTGACTGGTGTCCTATAAAACAATATAGGAACACTGACGATCCGGTTTACCATCTCAAAAACGAGACTTTAATTCCATTTTTAGAGAAAGAATTCTTCAGATATAAGGAAAACGCAGTCGTTGAACTTACTGGAGGAGAACCTGCTCTCTATAATGGGATTGAAGAGCTCACGGACTTTTTGTCTTCAAATAGTATACATACACTGATAAAGACTAATGGACTTTTAGAAATTAAGCCTAAACAAAACATGCGGCGTATAGCAGCATTTCATTATCTAGATAACCCGCCAAAGTATTATGACGAGATTCTCATCGTTGATAAGATTGACAGTGAACGAAAGCAAGAGTTTTGTAAAAATCATAATATTCCATTCAAGGTTATTGGATATAACAAGGAAAATCCGGATAAAGCCACTCATGGTTTTACTCACATCTCATTCATAGATCCATCTGGGCATACTGTATCCTGCCCAGCTGTACCAATCACACAGCGTCTACAAAATACAGATGCCTATGGTATTATAGATATGAATAGAATCGAGTATACATTTCTACGGATGGAACATTGTTGTGCTAGATGTAAAGCAGCCATAGACGCATGGAGATTTATAGATCCAGCGTGGAAATGATTTTCGAATATTCCAGAATGTGTATTAGCATTCTGGAATATTTACTTCAACTCGACATTAGATAACTCTAAAATTTTTTCAACGGAGATGCTATATGGCTAAGATGAGTGAATATACGTCAGTTGATAAGCAATCTGAATCGGTTAAAGCCCGGTACATGAAAGAAGCTATGATACTGTCGTCTGGCCCTTCCGGATCTAGTGAAGGAAAGACTAATCTTAACATTCCAGTGTCTGAGTTCACTAAGGCTCAGTCTGATTGGAATGAAGGTGATACTACCAGTCCTGCTTATATCAAAAATAAGCCGGAGATTCCTGAAGTTAAACAGGCTGACTGGAATCAGGAAGCAGCTGGACAGCCGGACTTTATTAAAAACAAGCCCGAACTGCACAAGGTTGCTACTACTGGTAACTACAATGATCTTAGGAACAAGCCCGTGATCCCTGAAGTTGTTCAGGCTAATTGGGCACAGAATACTCCGGAAGCCGCTGACTATATTCAGAATAAGCCGGACATGAGAGACTATGCTAAGTTGAATGACTTGGCAGATGTGGCTACCTCTGGCAATTACGAAGATCTTGCTGGTACTCCGACTAAATTGTCTGATTTTAGTAACGATACTGGCTTTACCGCTAATAAGGGTACTGTCACTAAGGTTAAGGCTAATGGTGCAGTCTTTGAACCCTCTGCTAGCGGTATTGTAGACATTGGTGAGACCTTTAAACAAGCTGACTGGAATCAGAATGTTTCTACTCAGCCTGATTATATCCAGAACAAGCCTGTTCTGGCAGAAGTGGCTACCTCTGGTGACTATGAGGATCTTGACAACAAGCCGACTGATGTAAGTGAATTCAACAATGACGCTGGCTATCAGACTGCTGCTGATATCGAAGCTGCCGTTGCTGATAAGGCTAACAAGAGCGAAATGAGCATCACTGATGTTCAGGGCGAGCTCTACAAGAAGACTATTACCCTGAAGAACGGTCTTTCTGCTAATGTTATCACAGAACATCAGGATATTGATAGCAAGGCTAACAAGTCCGAACTTCAGATTTCCTCCGTGAGTGGTGATAATACTAAGAAGAAGATTCAGCTCCTTAGCGATCTTAGCACTAACGTAGTTGTTGAGCATCAGGATATCTCTGGCAAGGCTGATCTTTCTGCCGTATATACAAAGTCTCAGTTGAATCCCATACTTGAACAGAAGGCTGATGCAGACCATAATCATGATGATCTGTATTACAGAAAGGGTACTATTGACTCTGCTCTCGGTAATAAGCAGGATCTTATCAACGACCTTGATGAAATCCGTACTGGTGCTGAAGCCGGTGCTACCGCTGTTCAGCCTAGCACTGTCGAACTCGCCATTTCTATTGCTAATGCTATCTCTCAAGGCAGTGCTGACCTTAGCTGGAATGGTTCAGACTTGGAACTTTGGTGCGTTGCTGGCCTTAAAAATGACTTCCATGGTGTGTCTGTTGATATGGACTATATCAATGACAATATCGAAGTTTCTTATGATGATCTTGAGGATAAGCCTGACATCTATTCTAAGACAGAAGTTGATACTGCTCTCTCTGGAAAACAGGATACGATTTCTGATTTGGAGAACATTAGAGATGGTGCGGTAGCCGGTTCTACAGCTGTCCAGCCGGATGATCTTGCTGATGTTGCTACTAGTGGTGACTATAATGACCTTGAGAATACTCCAGAATTTGTAACTGGTTTCTTTGATGGACATAACTGGCTAGATACATTCTCGATAGGATCTGAGGGCCTTGGTGGTCTTATACTATCGAATGAAGAGGTTCCTAAATTATCAGTTAATGCTGGCCCCGGCATAGATGCAGCACTGGGAGTTACAGTCAGGCTTGGTAATGGCCTTGAGTTTGATGATAATAATGCTGTCGCATTAGACGTCAATCAAGACTTTACATTTGAAGATAGCAGTCTTAAATTCTGTGATGACATTACAGGTAAAGGTCTTTTCTATAATGGATCAGGCAATAGAGACGGAGCTATCAACCTTTTTCTCGGTGACGGTCTTGATTACGGAAGAGAGAAGGCGTTAGGTTATCCTATCGAAGTTAAGCTCGGTGATGGTCTTGAATTCGGAGATCACGGAGAATATCAGCAAGCTCCTATTGCCGTTAAACTGGGCGATGGTCTTGAGATTGATGATACGGGTGCCGTAGCTGTAAAGGCTGGTGATGGCCTTAACATTGATGCTAGCGGAAATCTCAATGCTGATAAGGACAACATTGTTCTTACTGGAACTATCAGTGATCCTTGGAATACTGATCCTCGTGATGTCGTAATTACTGTTTCAACGACATTTGATGAAGTTTTTACTGCCGTTAATAGCGGAAAGGATATCTCACTTCATCTTACATATGGCGATCATATGTTTGTCTTCAAGGCCAGAGGTAGTGAAAATGGACAAGATAAGTCAGTCTACTTCCAGTATTTGCCACTTTATGATAATTCAGAGCTTAATTATGTTTATAAGGTAACATTCAGGAAATATAGAACTGGCACTGAGAAATGGTTATATCAGCGTATTGATACTTACGAAGATCTGCCTAAAGAACTTCCGGAAGTTGGTTCTGGCACTAGCTATGATAGAGTCTTCTTCCTTCCGGCTAACACATCTTCCTCGTCTAGTACACAAGAACCTCCTGAATGGCGTAGTCTATCGGAGATCATTCCCGAAGTAAGAGAAGTTCCTGAATCGTCTATTAGCGATGCTGGAAAGGTTCTTACTGTTAAATCTAATGGAGAACCTGACTGGGCTGTTCCGTCTGGAGGTGGTGGTACACCTACGGCTGAAGCCATCAGTATGATCTACAGATGGGATCCGACTATTGGCGAACATGGTGATGATGTACTTGATTCTGTCTCTATGACACCTGAACAAGCTCTTCAGAAGTATGCAAGCGGTGTTGCTTTAACTGTCAATGTGATCAGAACATTTAATGGTGAGGCAACAGAGATCTATTCTTATCCTGCTTCGTACATGTATAAATCTGATGGATACTACCCGATTATCTTCTTTAACTACGGAAAAGGTTCTGGTGGTGGAGAAGGCGTTACTGCTTCTATCGATCCTGATAATCCTTCCGGAAGCGAGTGGAGCTGGAATTAGCGTTAGTCCATAACATCTTTATAACAAATAAAATGAATGCTCATAAGGCATTCATTTTATTTTTCTTGAACTCTTCATCAGTTAACCTTCAAAGAGAGTAATTATGAAATACACAGTTCTAACATTTGAGTTTGGTGACTATGATTATCTTCGTAGACCAAAGGAAGTAGATCCGGATGCCGAATACATTTGTGTCACCGATGATGATCTCTACTCCGATGTATGGAAGATAGTCCATGATCCTAGACTTGATGGAAAGGATCCGCTTTACAAGGCATATTATGTTCGTTATCATGCATTCGAATATGCTTCCACAGATGTTGTAGTAGTTGTAGATGCTTCTATGCTACTTAGGAAGTCTCTCGGATACATTGTTGATGTCTTTAATAAGCATGGTAGAGACTATGGCGTTATGCTCTCAAATATGCTAGATGATGAGCAAAAGTTTGAATTTTGGACAAAAGATCATCCAAGACTTTCCAAACAGGATGATGATAATGTTAGAGCTATGATTCGGAAGCTCGGCTTTGGTAATCTTAAAGGATCTATCGGAACCGGCATCAGAATCCTTAGAAGAACAAAGAGAACGATTAGACTTGACAAGCATATTTGGAGATATGCATTAGCTACAGGACATGAAGGAAAGCCAAATCGCATGGATGAAATTATCATGCATCATGTTATTGCAAAAGAATACATGAATATGAAATTCATGATTTATTCTATGCAACTAGCACAATCCCCGTATATCAGCTACTTTGGTCATCATACAGATATAAAGGTTAGGCCATTACCACAAAATTATGATGAAATCTATCACCTTTGTAACGTTCCTGTGAGTCCGTATAGATTTGAAGATGAACGTGTTTATCCTTTGAATTTCAAGTATGATACTGAAGCCATGCTTCTTACCAAATATCTTTCTTTTGAAGATATGAGAGAATGGCTTGATTGGCATCTCTATAGGTGTGGTATAGACCATATTCATATCTTTGATAATGGCCTAGATTTCGATCTTAGTGAGCTATCTAAATATTATGGTGACAGAATCTCATTTGAAAAGGTAGAAGGCAAACCTAGACAGTATGCTCTTTATGATGAGTATATTTTGAAGAAATCTGAAGCACAATGGATTATGCCCATTGATGACGATGAGTATCTTAACTTCTCTCCTGAATTTAAGAAGCTCATTGATGTAATACAGTACTATAGAAAAAAGATACCTCTATTAAACATGCTTGCAGTAAGGTGGCTACACCTATTCCCAGAGTCTTTCCAGACTGAACGAGAAGGAATGGTTTTGAAATATTGCACAAGACCCAATCCTTACTTGGCTACAAGGTTCATGCACCTTGGCGATAGGGCAGTAAAGACTATTGTCAGAAGATATGGACATATTCATTATGAAGAAACTTGGGAAAATCCTGCCGGTGGTCACGTTCCTAAGAATAGTATAGCTATCGGAGCTAGAATGTTTGATGGAACTATCATAAACGGCTGTGGCTTGACCAAAGTTCCCGAAGATATTAAAGATGAAAAAATTAGGCTTCTTCATTGCAGATACAAGGGGCCGAAGGATTGGATGAAAAAATATGGTAATGCTGATCCTTTAAAGAACTGTGTTAGAGTTTCCGATAAGGAACCTAAGCCAAAGTTCTTTGAGTTCAATTACCTTCTTCCATTGTTAAAGTAAAAAATATAAACGCACCTATAAAGGGTGCGTTTATTTTATATTAAAAAGACTTGATAAATGAAATCACAGTCCGGGCCTTTACAAGTAAAACAAGCAAAATGATAGATGTCGTCTGGTCTTACTGCTTTAATCTTTCTGTTGGTAGTGTTTATGATTTCATAAGCAAAACCATGTTCGTCACGATCTCCATCAATAGAGTCATTAATCCATTTAGCCACATCTTCAGCATGGTCGGCAGTATGAAGAACTGCTTCGACTCTGGCAGTATTGTCACAGTGGTCTAGTCTAACACATGTTCCTATATATTGCGGCATGTTACCCCCATATACTTTGAATGATTCCATAACAGAAGACACCTACGAAGAACCCAAAGAGCATAGCTCCAACAATTCTTCCGTATTTCTTCATTCTGGTAGAGAACGGTTTAGGCTTAGGTTCTCTAATAAAGGATAAGTCAAGTTCAGGAATTTTTGTACTTCTCGGAAACGGATTTCTATGTCTGCTTTTTCCCATAATAAATTCTCCATATTGATACATTCTTTAATATAATATATAAAAATGTAGTTTACGAGGAATTTATGGATTACTATTCTAGACTTATAAAAGACCATGAAGTAGCCGATCTCTTCAGCTCATATATGAAACTAGTCGAAGACAAGATTATCGGAATGGAAGACGATAATAGTAGTATATCGTTCAGAACAGCTCCACCATCTAATGAAGAGCATGGCTTCTTGCACTATGTGCACTCCTATCATAAGACTGACTATGAAGCGATTACTAATGATTATGAGTACATGGATATCTGGTTCTTGTCATTCTATTATGCTGAACCGGAAGAAGACGATAGGTGTATCAGATTATGGCTTAGATATGATAAGAAAGACAGAGACAAGCAACATATTTCATTTGGATCTGGCGATTCTTTTTCAAGATGTCTAAGCGATAAGGACGATTGCAAGAAGCTTGTCAGGGAAATGAGCGAACATCTGAATATTCTTCTGACCCTGAAAGCTATGTACTATGAAGAGTATCTTAAGTGTAAAGATAAATTACATACATCAGTTTAACTTAACCACCTCAATGGAGAAAACAAATGCCTGAATCTATAGATCAGAAAATTGACGAACTTGTTGCCCAGATTGAGACTATGGCAACTAGACATAAGATTGTCGAAATTATGTCCAACAATGCTAGCAGGGTTGTGTTCACCGGTCTGGATATCTTTGGATATCTCCGTGATCACAACTGGGTCGATGATGAAGAAAAGGAAAGACCCAAGCAGTTTTATCTATGTTCCTTGTCCAATGATCATGCTTGCGGTTGTGTCCGTGATGAAGCTGCCTTCACCAATAGGCACTTCAAAAAGGCCTTCGATGAAGGTGGAAATGCCTACTTCGAAAAGAAGGATATTCTGCATGGTCTTGAAGTCGTCGTGAATTTCTTGAATGAAGTTCTGATTGACATGTATGATAAAGGATATATCAAGGACGAAGAAGGGTAACAATTATGCGTAGGAATTCTCCTCCATATTGGATAGATAAGTACAAAGATATCTATATTACCATTCATGCCTTGGAGAATGCTCACGTCTGCTATACGGAGAACCTCTTGATAGATAGAACAACCATAGGATTTTCTCTGTATTTAACCAGAGAGTTCGTATGTTTTGTTTCTAAATATCTGGGGGTAACATCTTTTCCTCCACCGTCCACTTATTTTGTCTTAACTTTTCAGGCTTCCTCTGGAAACTTTGCAGAGCGTGAATCCTGTAAGCTTGATCTATACTGTGATACTAAGTGCAGGTTCGATATTGAGCCTCGTAATGTAGGAACGCAACTTAGAACTTTTTGGTCTTTTGAAGAGGCCTTTAAGAAGCTTGAAGACACAATAGACATTCTCAATAATCTTAGATTAGAATACGAGTATGTTCCCGGACTAATAAGGGCTATGGGAAAGAAAGACTACATCAGTAGACGTGAATCTTTACTTCAATCTTTAGATAAGGATATCTCAAATGGATAATGATACACCAATGTTTCTTAGACGCATCCGCAATATTAAGCTCAAAGATGCCTTAGCCGAGCTATATTCTACTAGTAGAAAATTTGGCATTATTGAATACGTCGAATCTAGAGACGGATTTGCCTTTAAAACATACCTGTTAAACAAGGTTTATAACAATACAAAAAAGCTCATGAGAGAACAGAAGCTTAGTTTGTTTGAGAAAGGCCTTGATCGTGTTTGGTTTATCAGGCAGGAGGCTAATCAATGTCCTATAGAGTTCTGGATGGATTCAGCTTCGCATAGAGACTTTGAATCTGAGAAAGCTTCGATCGTTTTTGTTGGAAATGGAACCATTGGAGAAGTAAGGAATAATATTCATATTGAACCAATAGATCCTATCATCAAAATGATCTATAAGCTCATCAATGAACTACTAGAATATCGAGTGGCTTACTATGAGATGTTCGAGGAGGAGCCATGTATGTCATAGACGAAGGTTCAAGGTTAATTATAACCGATACAGACACCGCTAACCATGTTACACCTGAGCTTTGGGTTCGTAATTGTAACCCCAGCAATGGTGGCATGGTTTATATGACATTTAGAAGAAAAGCAGCCCGTAACTCTGTAATTCAGTCTCTGATAAATTACATGTATCTTCTTGAAAGCCAAAAAGTGCTTAGAGAAAATGGAGCTGGAAATTGGGCTTTTAAATTTTCTGATCATGTCATTCGCCGTGATCGTTGTCGTAGAATTATCAACGCAACTCTGGGAATGGATGTAGAAAATTGGAGCTACTGTTTTATAGAGCTTAGGCAAAATGGCTTAGAAGTACCTGAACCTTTCTTATGGAAAAGAAATTCTCATTTTGGTGATGGTTATAGTGTTCTGTCAATGTCCGATCATGCAGACTGGTATTCGGCCTCATCTGAGGAACTAATATCTCTTTGGAATGCTCTAGCCAATGTTAGACAGGAGCTTTACGATCATGGCGAGCTCTAGTGATAAAACAGGTATTCTGGATCCAATTAATGCCAATGCAAGCATGTATATGTCGCCTATCAGCGAGGTGAATAATAAAGGATTCAATCGCAGTTGGCCTAGAGCAGTATTTAGGCCTATTGCAAGACACATGGTTAGTGATATCCTGTGTCTGTCGTCAGTAGGTCTATTTGCTTTGGTCGGTACTAGCTCTGAAATTACAGCCTTTGTACGTGGGCCATTTCTAGGAAAAAACAGAGACTTCTTTGAGCAATTCTTTGATCCCGGCGATATTGAATCTGCGTCTAATAATCGTACAGCAATTCCATTCTTGAAGTTGCGAATTTCATCTTTCGGAGGAGCAGAATATCCTTGCCTTTATGTTAGAAAACATTGCTTCTCGAAGCATGACTGGTCAACATATATCACTCTGGATCCGGAAGGTAAACGTTTGCAAACACAATTTCGTGAGATTTCACATGAAAGAGACCTAAAGAATGTTCTCAGCTTTTTAGCAAGATGTAAGGCTGAGATAGAAAATTTCAACAACAAATCGGATGAAACTAACGGACAAGCACGAGGGATTGTAGATGAGTTCATTAAGCAATGCTGAAAAGTTACTGTATTTGACCTATGGACATATCTCCGGATTATTTGACCAGTTTCTTGGAGAGGACAATACTGACCAAGGCGATTTTACTCCAACGACACATATCTCGAATATTCTCGACAATGAAGATCGAAAATATGTTTTTCAAAATCTTTTGTATGGCGATATAGAATTTCTTGAAGTATTGTTGGAAGCAACTAGAGCTTTGTCAGCAAAAGAACATATGTCTATAACTGGCTATGAGCATCTTTGCCCATCCAGTTTTGACTTGGAAAATGCAGAAAGGTTTGTTGAGCTTGTAAAAAAGGAGATTGAAAAAGATCCTGTTAAGTATACCAACGATTCTATTCTTTCGAGAGGAGTTGCCCAGTATGCTAAAGCCTTATTAGCTCAAGTAGACGAATGATCTTTCAAAAAAAAAAGAAGTGCCTTTGATAAAGCACCTCTTTTTTTTTTGAAACCCTAGATGTCACGGCTGGCATTCAAGGTTTCAATGACCTGCTTGATATGGTATTCCCTGCCAACATTGGCAAGATGACCATACTCGCGAGTGCGAATGAATCCATCCTGATCGCTCAGGATGGATACAATCACCTTATCCGGGGTGATCTGCAAATTGATAACATCTCCGGACTGACCGTCTCGCATGAATGTAACAGTCTTTCCCGACAGAATAGCTGCCGAGACTTCGAAAAACGAATGTAACTCTTCCATATTTAACCTCCTATAGTTGTTATGGTTAAGTCAATAATTAATATGTAAATAAGATCGGATACAGTACGCTGTATCCGATTATCTTATCTAACCTTCTGCATTGTTCGATCTTCAAGAACGGTAGTAAGACCGATCTCTTTTTCAGATCTTTCGATAATCTCAAATAGATCATCAAGGTATGCAGGTTGGAGAACTTTTATGCTAGGGATATTAAAGTCCTCATGTTTTGTAATCTTGCTCATATACATTACAAGCCACCAGAGGTCTGTAGTTCCGTATAGCTCTTTAGCAACGACCTCAGGCTTGTACCTGTATCTTTCTTCCATAGTTATACGCATTGTATAGCTTTCAAGAAGATCATAGAATTTTACAAAACAAGGTATGGGAGAGTCTAAAGTAATATTCCCAAATTTATAGTCCTGACTAAGTTTGGAAAGAATAATACTATTATGCTGACAGGAGACCAATGAGTCAGCAACGCTCATTTTCTCACCAGAATCAACCTTTGCATCAATACTCATAATCTCTCCTAGTACTTCTTATAGTATGGAAGCATTCTCAAGAAGAAGTTGTTGTTCCAGAATGGACTCTTTCTAAGCTCATACTTACTCTTATCAGCAACTTTCTCATATGCATCCCAGTTCACAATATCATCAAAGAAGTGAATATAACTTCTGTTTCTACCTGTGCGTCTAAGCCATCCGGAAAAAAGTGTATTCCAGAGTTTTCTCATCATTCTTTCTTCAGGAATATCTTCATAGAAACAGTCGCCAATAGCGATAACTTTACAGTTCACTAATTGAGAAGGGAACCATCCTTCGGCAAGCCCATCTTTCAGAAACCAAGATCTGTTTACTTCAGCAAGGCCTAGATGGATATCCCATTCGTTTCCAACCTTTTCAATAAAGTAATGGAACGGAACATCTCCTACTCCGGGCATTACTTCAGCCCTGTAATAGTCATCAACCATGCTATAGGTATATTCTTTATTTCTCTTAAGCATAGCTTGGAACTTAAACTGTGGATGCTTGAGAACCATATTATGCAGAGGAATCATCACCCAACCTACATCGATCTGGTCAGCTGTGATCAGATCGACATAGTTGAAAATTTTTCTAGGTATTCGTGTATATTCTCTCATAATATCCTACATGTTTGATACAAAGATAATTGTTCCAGCAAATGTTCCACCGCTATAGGTAGCTGGAACAGGAATAGGTTGAAAGTTTGATTTAAGCTGGCTCACAATATTCCCGCAATACTGTTTCATATATTTCATAACATCATTTTCAGATGCATCAAATGTATTTGGAAAAATATTGATAAAAAAGCCACTATCAATAAATTTAGTAGGGGCAGCCTCAAGAGTTTGAGTTTCTTCAGAATAGGTTATAATTCCAGTCTTTACGGCAGTGGCCAAATTCAAATGGAATGTTGCATTATCAACAGCTGGTAGAAAAATAAATGCTGGAAATTGGATTTCTCCATTTACGGGTACAACTATTGGTGCGCCTGTCTCAACATTATTTCCAGTAAATGTAGCTTTGATCTCAAGATTCTCCTGAATATAGTCGCCAATAGCTTGCTGGTATTTCATAGCAATATTGGAGCTTTTATCATTAGGATCGGCTCCATTCACTGCGTCATAAATCTTTTTTGCCAGATCATCACCATTAAGCATACAAAACCTCATTTTTAAGTTAGGCATAACTTTTTAATGAATTTCGAGGTGACAAATGGTAGAGTACACTTTTAACATAAATGAAAAGGGTGAAGCCCAGAGTATTACAGATATCCGTGCTTATGCTTTACAACTGTCTGCTCTCATTGTAAACTCTGACAGAGGTCTTCCTTGTAATATTCAACACTTCCCTGCTCTAAATTCTTTTTATCAAGAATATAATAATGCAACTACTATTGAACAAATTCATGATGAAATAAATAGAGCTGTCCGTAATTCTCTTCCCAATGTTAACGCTGATATAGGCGTTGATACAGCAGAACCAAGTGCTAAAACTGGTTATAAGCCCTATATAGCGATTACGATAAAACTTTCGGATAGAGGAGCCGATGTTGGTACAGTTGTTATGGGAATTACTAGTGGTGCGAATGGAGTAGAACTAAAAGATATTCAAATATTCTAGGAGGTATTATGCAATTCTTGAAAGACTTCCTGCTATCTATTACTGTCCTTTGTGTTGCTTTTCTTTTGCCATATCAGTTCTTTATCTCTCTTGGTTACAGGAACGGGTTTGCGCTTGGTGGAGCAATGATTATTTGTAGCTTTATACAGGCTTTACTAATGAATTATGATGAATAAAGTGTATTCTTTCGAATACACTTTTATTTATTTCATTTTCTTTGCAGCCTCGGCAAGCTCTTTGGCTTCAGCCTTATGTTTGAATTTAGCTTCATTGAACCTAGCTTTCGCATCAGCCAAACCAAACAATCTATTCTGATCCAAAGTAAGAATCTCGGTTAGAGAGACTTTACCTTCAAATAGCTCAAGAAGGTTAATGATGGTATCGTTCTCTAACGCAAAGGTCTTAGCTCTCTGTTGTGATAACGATTGAGGATTATTCTCCTGTCTCGTCGTCTTGTCGTCCGTTTCGGAGGGCCCGAAACAAAAGCTTTTCTAGATCAACAGGTACTGCATCAATCTTCTGATCGCACAGTTCACCAGTGAACTTACCTTCCTCGTCCTTCAGATTACCATGACAAGTTGTTTCAGGAATTTCGAACTTGACGTTATACTTCTCATTCAGGTTATTAAGCATGTTGTCAAGCTTTTCGCCAGAAGCAGAATCAAGATTAGAGATAATCTCGGCAAGCTGTCTACGATTCTTTACCTTAACAAAGCGAACCTTACCATTACGCTTGAAGAAGGCAATGTCGGGAACAAGGGCATAGTCAATGTACATCGTCTTTTCGTAAGTAATTTCATACTTCTCATAGAGAGTCGGATCGGCAGAAACATCAGAGATAATCTCAAGGAAGTCAGCAATAGACGGTTCCTTAACATAGAGGAGAATCTTCTGAGCCTTAACGGGAAGCTTTTCTCTCTTTGCAAGAGCAGAAAGACGAATAATATCTTCACCCTTCGGAGTATTGTTGATGATATCATGTACCTGAGCATATGCATCATCATTATACACGGAAACAAGATTTTCCGGGTTAGCAAGTACTTCAAGAGTACTACCACACTTCGGACAGGTAATAGTGAACTTCTGATCCGTCGGGAATGTTGCAGCATAGACACCGAACAGCAAGGAGTCGGTATCAAGGAACGATGTCATCTTGCACCACTTGTCAAAGCTAGGCTTAGAGGCAAATCCAGAGATAGACTCAATCTGTTCCCAAATAGTCTTATAGAACCTGAGACGTTCATTGTACATATTCTCAGGAGAATTCAGAAGTCTGGACTTAGCAAGGTAACGCAGACCAGTGAAGTTAACCTTGAGACCAGAGTGAAGTAGAACCACGCTGTAATAGTAAGCAACGGAGCTAATCACATTACGGCAACAGCTCTGGGCATAGCTTTCATCATTGTCATCAAGAATATTAACGCCATCTTCACCGCGAATGAGCTTTTCGAATTCCTCATTATCCGTAATAAGGTTAACGGAATCATCACTCGTAAGGTTTTCGATCATGTCATTGCGGTGTTCAACGCTTTCCTTATGAGCTTCAGAGAAGAACTTGTTTTCAGTAAGCTTTTTGTTAGCTACTGTATCCTCACCAGCAATAGACTTGGCGATAGTTCCGGCACTCATAGCTCCACCAAATGAAGTATGAACCGTAATCGGTTCAGGCTTCTTCTGAGCTTCAGTTTCTTCCTTAGTTGCAGGACGAAGAGTTGCACCAGCCATAAAAGACGGTAGGACAGGTGCATCTTCAGGTCTAAGTCCACCCTCAACCTTGGGTGCAGATGCTGTAGGAGTGTGAGCAGGAGCCGGAGCAGAAGCAGAAGGAGCTTCATTTACTTCAACAGGCTTCTCAACATTCAATACTTCTTCAGACTTATCCATAGTATTCTTTCTTCTACGGATAGTAATCTTTTTGGTTTCTTCTGCCATTGTATAATCTCCATATTGGTTAGATTTCATTCTTTAGTTCGAAAGATAGAAAAAAGAAAACCCTATGGATTTCTCCATAGGGCTTAGCACGTGTGGGGATGCTTATTGTTTAACGGAAATTTTTCGGCTCTGTTTGGAGGCCTTAATAAAACAACCAAAATAAGGCAGGTACCGTTTACCGCACAGAGCCGAGCGAGTGATCAGTCTTCCAGCACGAAAGTATAGATCAGCCCGTAGGAACTCATTTGAAAGTTAGTCAATTTTCTTTGTGTATTTGTCAATATCAATTTCTGAAATCTTAACAGTAGAGTCATGGAAGCTCTTAAGAGATGCTTGCAAAAGATTGTTACCGATTCTTGCACAAGCCAAGCCCATGAATCTATTGTCCATTCTATAATAGAGTTCGCCAGCACACTTGTTGCAAATCTTATCCCCAGTGCAGAACATTGGGGATCTGAGCTGAACCTCTTTTCCCATTAGTTTGGCAATGTTCTCTCTGGTCAGGATATATTCTTTACCACCATAGTATGCATATCTAAGATAGAAATCTTTTTCAGCATCATTATCGATCTTAACTTTAAGCTTACACTTTGTCTTACAATCAGTTCCCGGCTCATCTAGCATAATATGCGAGAAGGCTGAGTTAAATTTTTTGGTCAGATAGCCAGAAGTTCTAGTATCAAGACCTCTAGATTTTGCACCAAGAATACCCGTATCGGCATAGGCTGCAATTTCTTCAGGTTGAATACCGCCTTGCAAGGAACTACCAACAAATCTTAGTCCGTACCCAGTAGAATCAGGAACAAGACCTCTCATCACAGTGGTAACACCAACAAACTTCTTAGCATCACCGGCATTAATGAAGTCAATAGCCTTATTGTCCTTATTTTCTTCCATCACGATGTCATTACAGACCTTATCAACAGTCTTACAGGCAACAAGGTCAAGATTCTCTAGCTTTTCCTTATTTTCTTTGAAAAGCTTATTTCTGGCTTTAATGAGTTCTGGAGACTCTACAAAGAGACCAGTGTTAAGGCCAGATAGACAGAAATTGACAGAAGAGAATGCGATCCAACAGAGTTTATTAAGGAAGTCTACATAATTAGCAGCAGTAATAGTCTGCTCAAGCATAGACTTCAAGAAGTTATTTTGAATCTTGGATACCATCTTGGAATTCATAGGTTCATTACAATAAGTACAAATCTTTGTGTACTCAGCATTGGCAAATAGAAATTTATTAACAATGTATCTTCCAGCTGTAGTCATAAACTTGGAAGAAGGCATCTTGGGCATAGTACCAGTAATCTTAGTAGTATCAAGCTCGAACTCGCCCTCCCAAGGAACAAGTTGAGTACCCTTGTCAGAAATAGCAAAGGTATCTCTTAGCCACTGCTTAGTGATACCTTCATTCGTAACAGACAAAATATGTTCGATCTGCTTTTCAGACAATCTAGGTCTAGCCTTACGTTTCTCTACTGCCATAATAACCTCTTTTCAATTCTTAGTTTTTATAAAAAAATCTCATGGGTTATTAGCCCATGAGATTCCCAAAGCAATCAGATTACAAGTAAATTCTATATTCAAAGTCAATAGAGAGACTTCCAAAGAACGGGATAGCGGGGAAGTTCAGCTTAGAGAAAAGCATAGACTTTCTTTCATCGCCTTCTCCAACTGTAGAGAAGAGTTCAATGGAATTAACATAAGTAATTCCACCCTGAGCCTTATTGTCAATGACATGAATGTCACCTTCAGTAGCACTAGTGTTCTTAAGTGTAAGTTTGTAGCGGATAAAGCTAAGGCAACCTTCCTTAAGAGTTACAATATGCTTGTCTCTAGCACTTTCAGGAATATCGGCTACATCATAGGTCTCAGTTCCATCAAAGAACTCAACTGGATGAAGAACACTAGTATCGGCAAATACATGATCTTCTGCATCCGTATCTTCGGAGTTGAGTTCCTTATCCACTGGCGGAACATTAGGATCGTTGGAGCCAGTAGTAAAGGTGAAATTATAGTCAGTAATGGGTGTTTCGAGTGCCAATGCCCAGTTAGTGGGTTCAGCAATACCTTCATCAATATAGACATTAGCACTATCACCAACACCAGCTATTTTAGCTAGAGCAGTAATACAACCACCAAGAACAATGGTATTATGCAAGTTTTCAAAGATAACTTCTCCAGTTTCGGAATTTCTTGCAGAAACCACTCCCTTGAGTTTTAACCTTTCTTTCATGATGGATCCTTATGCAAAAATGTTGTAAATAAATGTGATATTCTTTTCATCAGAATCAAAAACTTCCGTCGGGAATGTTACATGAGAAAACTGAATAGGCAAAAATAGTTTCTGTCCATCAATTATTGGATAGAAAATTTCTTCTTCCTTCTCTTCCTCTGTAGCTTCCCTTGACGGATATGAAAATAGCTGATTTGTTTCATCACCAGAAATATCAATTCTCTTATAAATACCGGAAATATACAATGATAATTCATTGATCATTCTGGAGCTATTTCCAGTTACAGTTTTAAGTTCCTTTCCAGAAACCTCAAGTCTAAGTCTGGCAATAGCACAATCAATATTTATAAGCTCGTTTGTTGAATCGGAAAGCTTATATCTAGCAGATGTTTCTGGATTAGCAAAGCTAAAAGATGTAGGCTTGGATTCAACCTCGACTCTTTTGAAATACATGTACTCTTTTGTAGGAGGAAGTACTGTATTAGATTTAACACTATTCTGTAGTCTATACTGTGGCGGATCATCCATTATAAGTGTGTCAGTATTTTTAGCATTGGGAAGATCAGCATAGATGTCAACAAAGTTCTCTATATTAAAAATAGATCCAGCTTCCGACAAGGCATCTTTAGATATAATTGGAATAATGGTATTCAGCGTAGTGTCAGCAAACTTTGCAGGAGTGGGCAATCCATTATCGTTAGTTCTTGCGCCATCGCCAAGAGCAAATAGAGAAATAAAAGAATTCTCATTATCAAATTCCCACATTGTTCTCTGGTTAATCCAGTTCTGCTTAGTCCAGTAAAAGTCTCCTTTTACCATTTTAGAAAGAAGTGCGACTCTACCAAGCGTAGTAATCTTATTTTCTCTTACCCACTTTCTTTTACCATTTTCATAGCATTCTACAATACCATGAAGATTTTCAAACAGACTATCTTGCATTTTTATTGTCTCCTAATCTAGAGGCATGGTTGACTATCTGTTGAATAGTTTTAGCGATGAGCTTAGCTTTTTCTTCCATAGCCTTGTATTCTCTTTCAGTATCATTGACCTCTTTCTTACGGAAATCTTCAGCAATAATAAAGTCAATCTGATCAAGAGTAGTCGTAATCTCGCTATCCATTCTGGACAGAAGATTTCTAGCTTCTGTAGTATGGATCTTTTTGTTAGATTCATCAATAGTGTCAGAAAGATGATTAAGAATCTCTTTCAGCCTTCTATATTGACGAAAGATAACAAGTTTCTTTTCAATATCTCCGGAATCTTCACCGGGAAGAGGTTCAACATCTTCTTCAGGTTCTGCGCCAAAGCCACTACCGGCCCCACCGCCACCTCCACCAAAATCATCTCCCATACCGCCCATGCCACCCATGTCATCCATACCGCCTATATCGTCCATGCCACCCATTCCGGCATCGACCTTCATATCTACTTTAGTTTGGGTTTGAGTCTGGGTCTGTGCAGCACCAGCATCACCTCCAGCAGGGGCAGCTGTGGCGGCAGGTGCTCCACCTGCGGCATCACCTTCAGCATAGAACTGTTCATCCAGTCCATCGTCGAAATCTTTACCACTATAGATTATAGCTTCTTGTGCGCTATAATCCTGATTTAAAATCTGATCAATTTCATCTTCGATTTCGAACTTCATATTTTCAAGCTCCTTTCATTGAAAAGTTAAGGTGCAAAATACAACCAAAATTTCTAACTTATTAGTGAAAAGGATCTTGATTCCAGACATGGTTCAATATTCTTAACATATAAAATGAAAGAGTGCGCAATGTTGTGCCTCTAACCAAAGGAATAGCTATATGGCTCTTATTACTTCTTCTAACATTGCCAAGGCCGTGGCAGAAGCCAAGAAGATCACTATCGCCCAGAGCGAAGACATCGTGAAGGCTGTGATTGACGAAACTGTGAAGGCACTTGTTGCTGGCAACGAAGTCCGTGTTAACGGTCTCGGTACGCTCAAGACTTCCACCCGTCCGGAACATCAGGGTGTCAACCCGAAGACTGGTGCAAAACTGACCGTCAAGGCCATGAAGGTTGCTACCTTCACGTCTGCCAAGGCTCTCAAGGCTGCTCTTAACCCCTAAGAGGAACCAAATCTATAAGGCTATCTTCGGATAGCCTTATTATTTTGCAAATAAAAATCCATAGCATCGGCAGCTATGGATTTTTATTTTTTTTTACATTGCAAACATTCCAAAGTTAGAAGAGAATAGTCCAGCTCTCTGAAGTTGTTGATCAGGGAACAAAGACTGATTACCTAATAATGTCTGGTTAAGTTCGCTAATGCCTTGTGCTACGACAGGGTCAACCGTCATCTGCGGAGCATTGGAAGCAACAGCACTAGGAGCAGCAGGAGTAGAAGTAGATCCAGCTTGGGGAGATCCAGTAGATCCACTAGTCGGTACTACAGGTTCAGTTGCAGGTTCAACAGGACTAGACTGATCAGTATTAGGTAGAGTTTGCTGAGATGCAGCAACCTGTGCCCCAACCTTACTTTCCGGGCTAGCCTTTTGTGCATTGACCTTCTTATCCTTTTTCTTTCTTACAACCTTGATTGTACCAATTCTACCGCCAGTCTTATAGAATTGCGTATCGTCGATCTCTTTATTAACCTTTGCAAGTTTAGAATTAAGATCCTTTTTCGCATTTTCCCATATAGAGCTGACAGCACCAAGTCTAGCTGGCCCCTCAGGAGGTCTGGCTTCAACACCACGCATCTGAACATGCCATGTTTCAGTATATCCGTCATGCTGTGGATCATTGTAGGCACTACTACCATCAGGCTTGGCTGCCGCACGTGTCAGACCATACTTTGCAGCAATAGATCCGGGCAACGGTGCACGACAGTTATTTATCTTACCAGCAATTTCTTTACAAGTACCACCAAAAAGAATATTGGCATCGTCAGTATTAATATCTACTGCGCCACCATATTCATGGTTGGAACCACCAGGAACAGCCGTAAGATTAGCGTGCTTCACTAGTCCAGCTTTCTTAAGCATCCAAGTCTTGAACATTGAGACTTGTTCATTGTGAGATCTCACGGAAGAAGTTATCCAGAGCTTTCTCTTTGTCTGTTGATAGAAATCTTTAGCAGCAAGACAAAGATTAGACCTGAATTCAGGATCAAGATCCTTAAGGGCGGCAACGCCGTTACCCTTCATGTATTTCTTGATCATCTCTGCTTCAGTCTCAGCCTTTTCTCCATCACTGACAACCTCTCCATCCTGCGGATCAGGAGGAACAGGTTCAACAGGAGCAGAAACTGCCGGAGCAGGTGTCTTTTCTACACACTTCGGATCATTCGGATTCCCTATTGGGGCAGTTGGAGTAAACCAAGCACCCTGTTGAGGTACAGGAGAAAATCCAAAGCCACCCAAAGCAGGATGGGCGGGAGAAACTTGAGGAGCAGGATTAGCAGGAATACCTTGCTTCGGGTGTTCTTGAGACATTCCACCAGCACCCATTTCAGCAAGAACTTCTCGTCTAGCTCTTTCCTTAGCCTTTTCAAGCTCTATTGCAGAAGAGATATTTTCTTTCTGTATTATCTCATCAAAACGCTCATTGACACGGGCATTGTATTCTATTCTTTCTACATCGGTCATAAAAGCGGTAGAATAACCGCCTGTTCCATTAGGAACGACCACTGGCTTCTTGTCATCCTTTTGAATCTTCGGAAGTTCTACCTCAGGAGGCTTAGGAGGTTGTTCACTTACAGGAGCATTTTCGCCTTCCGATTCATCGCTAGTAAACAAACTAGCTATGGAAATAAGTTTATCTGCCATAAAGTTATTTATAGTAGAGAAACATCCAGTTTTATCCACAAGGTCGTAAATAGCTTCGGACATAGATCCAACGCTAGTGAACATCAAAATAACGTCGATTACAACAGCAAGAATAGATCCAACAGGAGGCAAGATCAAAGACAATGCACCAAAGATACCGATATCAATAAGCATTATCCAGAATTCCTTAAGGAATGCTTTAATCTTTTCCTTTGGATTCTTTTCTTCATTGTCAGAAATCAACATCATGAGGGCAGCAAGAGATGCAGCTGTTGTGATAGCTTTACCAACTTTAGGAACTTTCTTCAGAACAGGATTACTCTTTAGCTTCTCAAAGAAGTTCAAGAAAGTCTTTCTATTCTTAAAGATTCTGGACATAATTGGCCCAACCACGTGGTTCTTCAGTATTTTTAGAACACCACCAATCGGATCCAAGCAGAAGTCAAGAACTTCACGAAGCTTTAGGAACTTAAGAAGCTTTTTGGCCTTAGCCCATATACCAGTTTCAGTACCAGCCTTTTCAACAGCCGACTTAATAGCTTTCTCGCCAGCCTCTTCAAGTTCTCTGGTAACAGAACCAGTCTTTTTAGCTTCTTTAATTCCCTTTTCGATGTCTTTAAGTCTATTCTTAGTAATCTCATAGAATTCGGTTCTAGAAACTTTCTTAGCAACACCGTTAACAACGACATCGATCATCTCGGAGCCGCCTTTCTTCTTAAGTTTGCTTAGAAGAGCCTCAACAGCAGTCTTTTCCTTCTTCATGTCATCGAGAGAAGATACAACCTTTCCGACTTCCTTAGTCGTATCACCAACTTTTCTAACGTCTTCAAATACGTCTACGGCTTTTTCACCAGCCTTTGCAGCTTCGGCAGCTTTATTACCAACCTTCATGGCTTCCTCAGCTTCTTTAGCCTTAGGCATAAGCTTTTCAAGTAAGGATCCGGCCCATTTTGTCTTTCTATTCTTCTTTAATTTGTTAATAAGAAGACCCATAGCACCAGTTCCGGTGGTTGCTCCAAAGATAGACCAGAATCCAGAATTCTCAGAATTTTCACTGATATCTTTTCTTTCATCAGAAGCCTTCTGATCGGCAGCAGCCTTTCTAGCTTCAGAAGCATTCAAGAATGACAGAAGCATGTCAAACTTGCCATAGATCTGAGCAAGGACTCTATCAGTGGTGGTAGAATTAGGATCATTATTAATTGCCTTAATAAATTCCTGACCACGAAGAAGAGACGGGTCGCCAGAGAAGGAAATAAAGAATCTCTTAATGGCATTCCAAGGAAGACTTGCTACAACACCAGCCCAAGATTTAACCTTTCTGATTGCAGATAGAGTAGCTGTACCAACGCCCTTTGCGACATTAGCAACTGCACTTCCAAATGCCTTTCCATATTTGGACTTAGCAAATTTGTACATGCCATATGCACCAAGACCGGCAGCACCAGCAATACCAACACCGGGAAGACCCATGCCAGCTATTGCATCGATAGCAGGATTAACAACATGAGTACCAAGTTGCCATCCACCATAACCAGCACCAGCAATAGCACCAGCTTGAAGAGCTCTCTTACCAAGTTTCTTAGCAAGAAGCGGAGTAGTGACCAAGGCACCAAGACCAGCACCACCGATCATACCAAGAGTGCCAAGACCAGGAGCGATCATATTTCCAAGAGCATGACCAAGGAATCCACCGGCACCAAGACCAATACCCATCTTACCGACATTCTTATAGAATTCGGTTCTGACTTTCTTATAGTCAAATGAGCCATCTTCTCTCTTATACGTTTTCATCGGAGTACCGAACAAGAACGTATTAAGAGGGCCAGCCATACCTACAGTAAATGCACCCTGAAGAACATGTAGAAGACCACCTTCATACTTGTCTCCGTGTCTCTTACCGACAAGGAATCTATCAAGGAGAGATCCCTTTCTACCAAGAACTCTACCAGCAACAGATCCGACAAGAGCACCTTCGACACCGCCCATCATAAGGCCAGCAAGACCCATAGTAGCCATTACGCCTCTAGTGGACTTGTTATCACCAAGGATGAACTTCATCGGATTGTTCATGAAGTCTATGCCGTGCTTTTCAAAGGCTTGTCCAGCTTTTTCACCGAAAATACCGCCAATAATACCCTTAGTAAGAGTACCAAAAGCACCAAGTTCATGATACATACCATCCTTTTCGTCTCTTTCACCGAAAAGGAGCTTTCTTAATTTTGCATTCTGTGCAACAACGCCAACACCACCACCAACAAGAGCGCCCATGAACGGGCCACCGGGAAGGAATACACTAGCAAGGAGACCAGCACCAGCACCGCCTACAGCACCCTTTCCATTTCTTTCAATAAGGGTTCTATACTGTTGCTTAGGATCACCGCTTTCTCCAAACAAGGCATGTTTGATTCCAGTCTTAATATCTTGGAAATCATCGCCAACATCATGCATGGCTTCGGAGACCTGAGCTCCTTTATCCATAGCTTTCTGGGCAATCCGCTTAAACGGATTCCACGATTTTCTCCAAGCAGACTGTCTCTGCTTTTCCTTGTATTCCAGCTGGTCAGCCATGAGGTTATCAAGATCCTCAAAAGACATTCCAGCTGCTTTCTCGATATCAAAGTATCTATTGAGATGGCCAGTATGAATACCATTGCTCTGAAGTAGATCAGGTCTAGCCTGAACCATTTGCTTCAAAGTCCAAATAGCAACATCTTTATCAAGAGGATCTATCTTTCCAAGAGCAACCTGTCTGCCAACATAAGCATGCACTAGACCAAGCTGAGGAAATTTCTTTCCAAGATCCTTACCAGTAAAGATATTCTTACCATAAAGAGATGGATCAAGAGTCGGCCCACTTCTTTCAGGTTCAAGATCAGCTGGATTCCAGCCTCCGATAGAGACTTCCTTATCAAGATCATTTGGATCAATGACTTCAAAAATGAGCTTAGGATTATAATCAGCCAGTCTCTGAAGCTTATTTATGATTTCTCTTCTTCTCTTTCTAGGAATTTTACCAAGTTCAACCTGTCTATCCACATATCTATGAATAAGTGCTACAGGAGAATTCTTACCCGGTTTGAATTTCTTTACAGTACCGAAAGGAGATGGATCTTCAACTTCACCGCCACCAGCATAGCCCTTGAGTCTCATAGACTCAAGTTTACTAACTAATCCTGCACCCTTACCAGTAGCCAAGACTTCTCTTGGAACAACGTATTCGCCCTTATGAACAATACCAGCTGGCTGATACTTTCCACCCATTCCGGTAAAACCACCAGAAGCAAAGTTATCATCGTCACTATAGAAATTTGCTAAATCACTGTAGTTTAGGTCTGGAACAATAGTTCCGGATCTGCTAGGCTCTTGCATTTTTGCTTTAACTTCACCAAATAGTGCATCAGCCTTGCTAATATGCTTCTGTTTATTAGACATATCTGCCCTAACAGAGCCATTATTATGGAATCCGGATGTAATTCTGCTAATATCTCGACCGTCAAGAATAGACTCGGCGTCTGTCTGACCACGATTCATGTGGCGTTGACTATTATTACGAGCCTTTTCAAGATTTCTTACAAGAATACCGAATTTATCACTAACAGTTCTATTAATCTTGTATCCTCTATTGAATGTAATCTCTCCCTGATTAGAGAAAGCCATATCTAGAGAACTAAGAATATCATCGATCTGTCTGAAGAATTCTCTTTTATCTGCTCCGAATTGTCCAAAGATACCATTCAGTAATGCACCGGTACCGGGGGGAACCATAGTAAGAATATCATTAAATGTTCTCTCGGCAGCACCTATATCTCTTCTAGACTCGCCATGAGTTTTTCCTCTAAGTATTGCACCTAGAGGCGTATTCCAGCTATTAATGATAATCTTAACAAGTTCTCTGTATTCAAACGGAATACTTGAGAAGAACTCTGTTCCCTGTCTCTGGGAAATATGATGAATAAGGTCAGCCTTTGTAAAGATACCGGCATCAATTCTTTTCTTTAATTCTTCTCTATTCTTTATCACTCCAGCTTTAAGTGAAGCGACATATTCACGATCTTTCTTCGGCCCTTTTCCTATACGTTTAGGATCACCACAGACTATATCTAGCGCTAGTTCTTGCCATTCTGAGTCTCCCATCTTGAGGATCTTATTTACGCTATAAGACATAGAAATGTTTTCACTATCCATTCCTTCCCAAGCGGAAGTAATTCCTCTTGAGTAGTCATCCCAAATAGCATCTCCAGTTCTAGCAAGAGAATCCCACATAGTAGTACTAGTGGCTCTCATCAGCATTTCATAGACATCTTGATTTTCAAGATCCATGTCTGCGTACTGGTCATTAATCTCTGCGCCCTTAAACTTCTGCTTAAGGAAATCTCCGGATTTAAACATATTTCCGGACTTCAGAGCATCGATGCTAGCCATAGAGCTATTGGTGCCATCCTCAAACTTGGCAAGTGCCTTTGCTACTTCCTTAGCATTTTCGTTTTTAGATTCGGCAATAGCTTTCTTAATGACTTCTTTAGCGTAATCTCTTCTTCCAAGAGTAATCTTTTTCTTACTATACTCTTGAATACCCTGCTTAATAGTTTCATACAAGTGGGCATCCTGAAGAATCTTTTTATTCTCTTCTAGGAAGGCAAGAGCAGTCTTTTCATCACCGCCAATCTTTCTACCAGCAACCTCTCTTTCGTTAGAAAGAGAAGTCTGTAAGAATCTAACTTCGTCTGCACTCTTCAGCTTGGCAGTATTCTTATGATAATCGCTACTCTCCTTTCTTAGTGACATTCTTATCGATGCGAGGCTTCCTTCGCCAACATCACTCTTTTCGACAACCTTTGCAGCTGCGATTAGAAATTCATCACCATGAGCAGTAGCTACAGTAAAATTATATCCCTTATTGGCTTGTTCCGCAATATACTTGGCCAATGAGATAACCATCTCCTTTTTCCGCATAGGAGTGGCTTCTTTATAATCTTGGAATACAGACAGAACATTTTCAGCAACACTAGTAAGACTGGAAAGTCCTACAAGGTCTTGTCCAGCTATTCTAAGTTTTTCCTCAAGGCGGTTTACAAATTTACCCTTGGCATAGTCATACTGCTTTCTGTTATCATTCTTAAGGATCTGGCTCATAGTCATGCCAGTATCTTTAGTAACTTTAGCTCCGACTAGTTCCTTGATATCAATAAGCAATTCTGGAATAACTTCAGTAAGAGCCTTCTTGCTCTCACCATCCCAAGATATTGCTCCACGCTTATAGTCGGCAGTATTAATAGTTTGGAATGTTTTTGAAGACTTCTTTCCAAAGAATCTAAACAAGTCACTAATCTTACCAGTACCGCCAACATTGGCCATACTGTTAAGAGTGACTTCAAGAAAGTCTCCAAGATGTTCATCTATCTTCTTGAATAGCTGAACAACAGGTAACTTTGCCATTGCAGAACCCAAGCCCATCTTCATAAGAGCTGCGGGATTTGCAATCATTTTAATCAGATCCTTGTACTCATCTACAGAACCAAGAATCGGATTATCTTGTGCAAATTTCTTATCAAGTTCTTTAGCATATGCACGAATATTGAACTTGCCATCTTCAAAAACATGCTCAATTTTATCAGCCGACCAGTCAGTATTTTCCGCTGCTTGCATCTGAGCAGAGTTCTTTGCAAGCTCCTTAATTTCTCCAAGGATTTCAAGAGAAGATGCAAAATACTTAGACTGGGCTTCAGCCATAGAAGCCATTCTCTTGTCTAAAGCGGCAAGAGAGCTGTAATTCAATTCAGCGGACTTAACAACGGCAGAAGTCGTTTGTGCTGCTCCACTAGCAACACTACTTGCAATAAATCCAGCACTATCACGAGTGGTCTTTGTAATATCAGAGACCATGTCCTCGGCAACATTCTCAACAACACCACCTAGCTTATCATAATCAATAGCGGAGTCGTCACCACTGACATCATCAAGACTATTATTGTCTTCAGAGCCGCCACCTTCAAATTCACTCATGGCAGCACTAAATTCAGAATCAGCTTCTTCATCTTCAAAGAGGCTATCCATGGATGCTGCCTTAGCATCATAAATTTTGCCAGTCTTTAACTGGGCTCCCCAATTTTTAAAGGCAGAAGTAGAATCTTTGAAAATAGATTTCATGTCACCGAAAGCCTTGCCGGTTTCGGTTTCACTGAGTTTTACTTCTCTTAAGCCTTCTTTAATATCACTAAATACATTAGAGGTATTTGGAAAAAGCTCGGAGGTAATTGTATCTTTTGCCAGATCTTTAAAGCTATTAACAAGGTTTTTCAATATGCCTAGTTTCATGATAGCTCCTATATAAATTCCATTATCAAGTTCCACTTTTTAAAATTTTTATTTTTTCCTTTTATAAGAAAAAAAAAATAAAAAGACACAAAATAGCCATTCTTAATTCTATGGAACTCTATGATGAAAGGAATATACTATGTCAAAATTATTGGATCTAAAGCTAGCATACCTAGAGACTGACATTAGACAAAACCTTCCTGATGTAATCGTCAATTATGTTTCGTTTAATGAGAAAGTCAAAGAAGCTGATAAGACAGCTTTTATTAACTATGAATTCAAACGTCTACTAGAAAGACTCAAACAGATTCGAAAAGATGGTGCAACAGAAGTTGCGCCTACTGATGCTGCTGCTCCCAAACTTGGACATAGAACCGCAGTACCTTATCCAGAGGGAGGTATTGACGAAGGTATAAAAGTCGGTACCTATGTTGATCAGACTTTAGCAAATCTTCTGGAAGAAAACCTGTCTAATGATATTCAAGATTTCTATACATTTAAAGAAAGATCCTCTTCTTTTATTAGTACACTTCTTTCCATTACCGATCTCCAATCTGCTACATTGGAAGATTTTGACAAGCTTGTTTGTAGTAAGGAGATTACAAAGACTATGAAACCACTTTCCAAATTAAAGGATGATACCCTTCCGTTTTTTATAGAAAATTATCTGAAGGAAGATGACGCAATCTTTATTAATACAAGAATACGTGATAATACAGAAACCTATATTCATATACCTATTATAACAGAATTGGCAAAAGCCTTTAATCGTGTAGATGAAGACACGTATATTCCTGTATTTAAAATAGAAAATGGTATTCAGCCATTTGCATCAACACTTAGGCTTGACTCTACTGAAGAACTTGAACGTATGCAGCAGGGTTTTGGTGTAGAAGTTGCAATGGAAGATAATGATAAGAATACACTGTTCAGTAGTGACGATGAAGCACTTTTCAGTTCATTCCTTGATTTAGCAAGGAATGATAAAGATATTATCTTTGAGAATATTCAGTGGCTAAAGGAATATCTCAGACTTAGAATCCTTGAGAAAACCTATGCTTCAGAAATTTCTAGCATAGTTCCTCTTACACCTGTACCTATGCCGGAAGATCCCGATGATCCAGATTATGATGCGGATATGGAGGCATATAATCAGTACCTTGAAGATCAGTCTCGTCTATCCTCCTTGATAACTAATCTTTTATCTATTGAAAGTAAGACAACGGAAGAAGATTATGCCGAAAAGACAGCTTTTCTTAGCCAATATATGATTCCGCTAATTGCCGGAATTTATTATGGCCCTAGTTATACACTTGACGAAAATTTTATCAGAGAAAATTTCTCTAAAATTTTTCCGGATAAAAGACAAACAAGAATCAAGGAAGATATAGCAAAATTTAATAGTGGTCTTCTCGTCTTTAGTACAGGCGATACATTTGAAAGTCTTGTAATGTATAGAACACAAGAAGAACAAGTCTTCTATGACCAATTTGCAAGTATCCCTGCTGTTAAAAATGGTATGGAAAGAATGTTCCATTATTTTATGGGTAGTAATTACGGAGCAAATGAAATCTATCGGAAGCTTAATCAACGTGAATATTATGAAAAGTGTTTTGATTTAAAGATAGCTCTTAAGAACTATGAAGATGCATATGACGTCATTGGAAATCTTATAAATGGTCTAAGTAGTTATCTTCATAATCTCAGCGATGAAGAAGCTACATATCCGGATACAATGGTATTAGCAGATACAGTTGATACGTTCAGTACTGCTATTGACTCTTTGTTGGCTTGTAGTGATGCAATCCTAGAAATAGCTAGCAGTCGTAAGTACACACTTAAAGATCTCAAGACTTATGCCGATGCAAACTTTTCTAATGGCTACGACATAACTCTTGATGAAGACCGTGGAGTGCTCAGAATCATAAAGAAGACTTCGTAGAACTAAATTATTGAAAACCAACGGAGTAATTTATGAGAATGAAAAGAGAAAGTTTTAGTTCCGGCGTATTGAGGGAACTGTTTAAGGATAACAAAGACTTTCTTAAACAACTCGAGACTGCTAGAACTAATCTTGTTACGTATATTGATACAAAGAAACTTTTGTCCTTGTTTGCTGAATGTATCGATGCTTGCGAGTATGTTGACTTCAATGACAAAAGAGACCGTCGTGTCAATAAGTCCAATCCTGTCTTTAAGGTTAAGATTATTTATGAGAAAATTCCTGCTGATGTCTTAAGGGAAGCAAGATCGAAAGGTTCCATTGCCGATGCAAAGACCAACATTGTGCGTATGGGTGTCCTATCTAATTTCCTTATCAAAATTCATCAGATTCTCAAGGATCCGAATAGCGAATACCTTAAAGAGAAGCTTCCAGATGAAGATGTCAGGGAAACCATTAAAGATTTCATCATGACATTCTTTATGATTGATGCTTCAGATGATGCGATGAAGCCTGTCTATATCAGACACATTCTTTAAAAATAATCCTGTATCGAGTGATACAGGATATATTTTTACGAGGTATTACAAAACTTTCACGAAGGCATTGTTACCAAAGGTATTGAGCTTGAAATTAGCTCTATCTACCAGCTTAAGAGTATACAGACCTTCAAGGGCAGCATACGTACCAACAGACTTCAAGAACTGTTCCATCTTGTCAGCCTGAGGAATTTCCTTAATGGTAGAATCGAGAATCTGCTTAAAGAACGTATTGAAACGTCCAGCCTGAGCCTTCATGTACTGTTCAGGGAAAGCAGCATTCTTGGAAAGTTCAAGTTCTTCCTTACGCTTTGCTTCAATCTTCTGTTCATTGTCAAGCATAGCCAAGACCTTACGGTTAATGACATCGCTTACATCATTTTCAAAAGATTCTTTGAGTACAGTAGCATTGGTAACATCTTCATTACCAGCAACTACGTCTCTCGACATATCAGCAATAGCGGCAAGATAAACACGGAAGTGCGGATTTTCACTGGCAACATCTTCAAGCTTGAAGTACTGCTTTTCAAGAAGGTTCTTGAAGGTTTCAGAAGCTGCCTTAGCGATGTCTTCAGAATAATCCAACTGCGGATGTACATGAGCAGCGGCAGCAACCATTTTGCCGAAGCCACTAGAAAGCAAAGCTACAAAAGCCTCATCAGTCTGCTTGTTCAGCATCATTGCATTACGCTTCTCAAGATTCTTGGAAATAGTATTCTTGAAGGGTTCTTCAGTCTTAAATTTGCTACGTTCAATCTGCCTATTGAACTTATCTTCAGCAAATTCACGGTTGAAATTCAAACTTTCGAGTGCCTTCTGTCTCTGAAGACGGCGCTTTTCGCCATGAAGGGATTTGTGAACAGAAAAATTCGGATCCATTTCAAAACCTCGTTAAAGTATTCAATCATTAGTTTACACAACTATTTGTCTGTTTTTAAGTGTTATATTATTACCTGTCTCTAATAAAGTAATTGTACAATGGAGCTTATATGGAGCAAATTAGAAACATCTTTGACCGAACGAGGTTATGCGAAGGCCTAAGGATTCCTAAGACTGTTGGAATTCTGAATTATCAGCGAAATGAATCTGAAAGGTTTGTAGTTGATAATATCGCAACATTTATGGAGCGATCTGGTATTCAAACACTGTACACCAGAGTTAATCGTTTCTCCATGATTAATCCATTCCTGAAAAATTTCAACATCGATGATAGTGTTATCGGTGGATTGACTAGGGTTTCGGATATGCTCAGGAATGAAACTCCTGAAGTTGTGATCTGGGTCGGAGAAGACGCTGTTCTTGCGAATTTTTCTAGGATCCAGTCTTGTTTTGAAGACAAGGAACTTTTGAACATTTACGTTTCTTCCAAGTACATTGGTATCTATTTTGGAAAGCCGATGAAGTATGTATCGGACGTGCGTGAAAAGTTTCTTGGAAATACTGATAGAGTCTTTGGACACGTCACTACTACCTTTGACGGTAGGTCTCCTGACAAGACGTGGTATCTGAAGCTCGCAATCTTGGCAACGTATTTTACGGTGTCTGAAAAGATTTATGATATGACTACTGAGAATGCAGATAAGAAGTACCTTTTCACAACAGGGGATTTCCATGAAGCTTTTTAACGTATTGGTACCTTTTGACTTTATAATTGAACGTCGTTCTGGAGCAAGAGTTCATTACAATTTCCGCAACTCGATCAGTATGGATTCTTCTGAAAGAAGATCTGTCTCGAATAATGCCAGAGTGAATTCTTTCATTAATGGTCTGCTGACTGCTGATCTGTCTAAGAACAAGTATGTTGAAAACATCTACCTGCGTAGTGGCGAGAATGCAATTTACTTCAAATTGAGGGAACCCATTATTCCGATCATGGCGATTAGGGAAAATCGCAAGTATATCTTTGACGAAGAGACTCGTAAAAAGATTGAGGAATACGACAGTAGGGTTGCTGTAACTCATCTTAAGATGATGATTCCGTCTGATGCAGATCATGAGCTCAAGATTTGGGCTTGGAATGAAAAGTGCGGAGAATTGTCTTCTCATCCGAATTCTGGTGATGATCATATTTGCTACGGCACATATCGTGACCGTGTGAAGATTGGTCGTGTGCAGATAAGCAAGCTGGTTGACTTGCTTAGGATTGCAAACTTGGATTCGGCATACCGCAATTTCCGTTATGATATCAACTGGAACAGAATTCCTAACGAGGCATACTAATGGCAAGACACTGCGTTGTACTCGGAGCCGGTGGAATTGGCTCTAATATTAAACGTGCATGGCAGACCGCTTTTACTGGTCTTGTTGTCACGATTGACGATGATACTGTTGAAGCCTCTAATCTCAACAGAAGTGATTTTACGATTGCAGACATTGGTCAACGTAAAGCTGACAAGTGTTATAGGATTTCTTCCAGAGAAGAATTCTTTGAAAAGGCCGGAGATTTTCTTAGGGAAATTATTCAGTCTGAAGGTGGAGCTATTGGAGAAATGACTCCTGATAGTACCTACAATGAAGATTCCTTTAACTGGCTTCGTAATCACGAATATGTGACTGTGGTTGACTGTAGGGATACCATTGACCCCAAGACTATCTTCAAGGAAATTGACTTTAAGCTTACTTACAATGGAGCTTTTGGCGTTCGTTTTGAAGTAAATCCGTTCCACTCCAATGATTCGGTTTTCGGTTCTGAACTTGAAGCCGTTCGTTATGGTACTACTCCGTCGTTCTGTATTCCGCCTATGTGGTTGTCTAGGACGCTTGTGAAGTATTACAAGGAGAACCGCGAGTTTATGAAGAACAAGAATAATCACAAGATTTACGCCTACAATCTTGAAGATGAAATCACAAGACATCTGAAGGAGATTCCGAATGGCTAATAATTACAAGCTTCACGGTACTCTCGACCTTAAGACCTTGTATGAGATCATTGACAAACGGAACATTATCTGTTTTGAGTCGTATGATGCTGACCAGTATTATTACTATGACTTGACTGATGAATCTTGCATTCCTATCTTCTTGGGTTTGCTGTGTTCCGAGACAGAATTGTTGTCTAAAATATTTGCTTGCGATAAAGGCATGTATGGCATCGCAGCAAAAAACATCATCATGCAAATCATCGAGCTCATGGAAGAATATCCGGATTACGTGGCTTACATTCGTAATATCGATGTATCTTTGGCCTTCGATCATTCGATGTACAAGTTCCTTATCTGGGTACTCTCCAACAAGCTCAAGTATACACTTGAATATGAACCGAGCAGCAGCTACAACGTTAGACTGTGCATCAGTAAGATCAAGAGTGTACTTGGAAACTTCAGGAATAATTCCTATAACTTCTTGATTCCGATCCTTGGAAACTGTGGACTCGGAGTCGTGGAGTCTGATAATTTCCGTGTAGGAAATTTCTTGGAAACAGTCTTGAAGAATGACTTGGAGGCCCTGCCTCGTTCTAATGAAGTATTTAGCACCGAAGAGATGTCCGAGACACTTACATCTGACGATGCTGCCACTGTATGCCTTAGTTAGAACAGAAAACAACAGCATATAAAAACACGCTTACTAAGTTGGTAGGCGTGTTAACACAACAAAAGGAAAAAATCATTATGGCTAGAACCGCAAGTGATTTGACTGTAGCGGAAGTCGTTAAGGCTTGGAACAAGTCTTCGTCTTCCTTGAAGAAGGTGGTCGCCGAGCTGGAGACCACGGAATCCGCGTTGAGAACTAAGATTCGCTGCAACAAGGAGTTGCAGTCGAAGCTCAAGAACATTCGTCCTGAGTTCATCGATATTGAGAGTCTCGCCGCTAAGACCAAAGCTGCTGCTAAGGCTGTCAAGGCCGGTGCCTCTCGCGCTGCTGCTGCTCCTAAGGCTGCTGCAACTGCTGCCAAGACTGCCAAGGCTAATACGGTAACTGTCCGTATCAGCCATCCGCGTAACGCTTCTGAATCTGTCGAAGAAAGCCTGTCTTTCGACGATGCTGCAGATTTGAAGCTCGGCCTCGAAAGCTTTGCATCCAGAAATGCCACCTTTAAAGTGGAACCGTATGTGAACGGTTCTCCTGTCCTTCTGTCCTCCATTAAGGACGGTGACGTTGTTGAACTGCGTCAGAAGGACGCAGGTGCTGCAAAGTAAAGCAGGAAACAATTCAAGGGCTAAGCAGTAATGCTAGCCCTTTTATTTTTGGAGATTACTCTATGGGTTTCGAAATTGATGTGACACCCAAATTCCTCGAAGGAAAGATTTTCTTCCCTCCGAAGGTTTTGAAAAGACTTGAAGATCTTCGTGTCAAGTTTGCCCACACAAATGAATACGCTATGTTCCTACATGCTGAAGTGGACATGGACAACCTGGAAATCTGGGTTGACGAAGATATCTACGACATTCCTAATCAGAAGGTCGGGCCCGCTACTGTCGAGATTGAAGACTCGACGTTTGAAATTGATCCTGAAACTGGCTATGGAAAGAAGCCTCTGGATCGAACCTTGAACTGCGTTGTACACCGCCATCCGAATGGTGTTGACAGTTTTAGTAGTACTGACAACGAGTACATAAACGTAATGAACCCGATATCCTTCCTTTATCAGGAAGGTTACTATGTTCCGAAGGCCAGAATCAATGTGCCTTGGGGCGACAAGATTCTTCCGTTGTATGTGACTCCCTACTTGATCTACAGTGATGGCGAAAAGGAAGAGTATCTTGAACTTGATGTTCGTAGAAGTACTTACTACTATGGTAACTCCGTTTACAATGGTGTAAGGTATGGATCCGGATCTTGGAGCAATTACGAGTATGGATTCTATGACTATGAGACTCAAGAATATGTAGCTAGACGTACTTGGGATAAGGATCTTGGTCAGATGGTTGACAATCCTGATTTCGAAGAACGTCTTGCTGCACATAAAGCAAGATTGGCTGAAGCAGAAAAGAACAGGCCGTTGACTCCCACTGAAAAGATCAAAGCTGCTTGTGATGCTGCCGAAGAGGATCTGGATCTTGAACTCTGCAAGGAACGCATTAAGACCTATACCTACGAATACTTCAAGGGTCGTGGAATGGTCGATGTGGAAGACTTGGAGGATATTCAGGGTTTCATGGATCGCCGTCGGAAGCGGGGCAAGAAACACAAGGGCAAGAAGGGAAAGAAGGTTCCGTACGAACTTCGTGGACAACACGGCTCCTCCGCAAACTTCAATCATGTCTTTGTCGGCGGCGAGTCAAAACAGACCCCGAAACCTGCGTTGACAAAACCAGCATCGTTAGTTGATGCCGAACGTAAAGGTTCTGTAATCGAATTCCATTCCGGAAAGGATGATGTTCTGACTGGAGAGGAACTTGAGTTGGAAGAAGAAAGAACGCTCGGTGTCGATGAAGAAATGGATCAGGTTGACCAAGACGCTTACTACAGGATGATTTATGGCGAAGACTACTGATCTCTCAAAAGTAAAGGTCTTTAAGAAGACCGTTGCCTTAGACAATACCTTTGTAAAGCGATATTCAGCAAATGACAACTGTTTTCCGAGATTGTCGTTCTCTGAAGAGTATTTTCTGGTAACACAGAAGGATCTCGTCAAGAACTGCAAGCTCGAAGACTGTGGTCTCAAGCCCAAGTTCTGTGGTGACTCTAAGGACATGGGGAAGTATGTCATCATCGGTGTTAATGACTTTGGAAAGCTCATTGACAAAGAAAAAATCCGTAAGGATCTCGTTAAGGTTGCACAACAATCTCTGCGAGAAGACCCGTCGGCAGATGACTATTTCAAGATGCTGTATAGCAACACCTTGAGACATATTGCTTACATTCTGACGGATGCTGCCTTTAAGACCGTCAGGCTCTCTCAAGAGGTTAAGTATTTCCTGTCCAAAAACATGAATTTCTTGCCTCTAGAAGCAAAGCAGATGATTGTATCGATGGAGGGAGGCTTTGATATCTAACCCTATTGAAATAATAAACTCGTGGAGACATGAGTTTGAGATCGAAAAATCGGCTGAAGAGATTCTGCAATTCGCAACTGAAAAAGTTAAGGATGCGGAAGCTCTAAGCTCCGATGGCTTAGTACAGGTTGGTGCGGTTCTAATCAAACCGGATATGACTTATATGATTGCCGCAAATCTCACAAGATTCAATAGTGTATATCCAAAAGGCTTCTGGCAAAAGCATGACACCGATCCTGAGATTTCCAGCACAGGTCTTAGGAAAGGTGATATTGCAATACACGCTGAAATCCGTCTATGCATGAACGCCTTAATCTGTGGATTCGTCCATACAAAGGAAGAATGGAAGGAATGCCTTCTGGTCTTGAGTACATTTCCTTGTGCTAACTGTGTTAGTGCTTTAATGGAATTTACCGAGATTGAATTCTTACTTGTACTAGGGAATACTACGATCAATACTCCTCAAAAGCAGGAGAAGGCGAAAGAGCTGCTTAAATGGTTCAATCACTCTCAAGAAAGAGTGATGCGATACTAGAAAAAAAAACGAGCCGCTAACATGCGGCTCATTTTTATTTTTTGTGATATACAGCATTGAACATTGCCAACACTGCGAAGATGGCGAATAAGACTTTAAACATAATGGCTCCTTAATCTATAATTATCTGACCAAGATCCCAGTCAAGTGTTGTCCCGTCAAAGACTGCATAGTATATGAGTCCTTCTTCTTCGAAGTTGGCCGCCCATCCATCTTCTCTCAACCTGAGCTGGAACCAGTTGTATTTGTTGCACCTCTGTTCGAGGAATTCAATGAGCATGTTAACAAGCAGAAGAGGCATGTGCGATCTGATCATTTTGCTAGCATCTCTTGTATCCTTTAACAGAGATTTTTGACCACTGGTAATCAGCCATTGGAGATGTTCAACATCACATGGCCCCTTTAACAGACAAATATTCACATAATCTTTTTTCACTACGATACTAAGCATAACAACCTCCTGAGTTGCTGGTTTAAAAAACGAGAAGGGATTCGAACCCTTATCAACCTTCCGTTCGGAAGGGTGGTTTACCATTAACCTACTCTATTTTTTATATGCTGTCAATAATAAAAATAGTACG
>Ga0265300_10000173_pt1 | contig 69866 bp, 55 predicted proteins | sample AusTroGonzalo_MG_FD_193482 | JGI IMG/M metagenome (GOLD analysis project Ga0265300, IMG submission 193482) | Bovine rumen microbial communities from tropical cattle in Woodstock, Queensland, Australia - Gonzalo_03 | ecosystem: Host-associated > Mammals > Digestive system > Stomach > Rumen ... | reverse complement strand
TGGTTGTGTAGGTCTCACCGTTCCAGCTATACCAATCGCAGGTGTCAACGGTCACTGCAACGTTTGTGGCATGGTTGATGGTCAGATACAGCGTATCAACCTGCGTGCAGTTGTTAGCGTCATCATGAGTGTAGTAATAAGTGCCACTTGCCGTGTAGGTCTCACCGTTCCAGCTGTACCAATCGCAGGTGTCAACAGTTACAGCAACGTTCGTAGCGTGGTTGATGGTCAGGTACAGCGTATCAACCTGTGTGCAGTTGTTAGCGTCATCACGGGTGTAATAATAAGTGCCACTTGCCGTGTAAGTCTCACCGTTCCAGCTATACCAATCGCAGGTGTCAACAGTCATTGCAACATTCGTGGCGTGGTTGATGGTCAGATACAACGTATCAACCTGTGTGCAGTTATTTGCGTCATCATGGGTGTAATAATAAGTGCCACTGGTTGTGTAGGTCTCACCGTTCCAGCTATACCAATCGCAGGTGTCAACGGTCACTGCAACGTTTGTGGCATGGTTGATGGTCAGATACAGCGTATCAACCTGCGTGCAGTTGTTAGCGTCATCATGAGTGTAGTAATAAGTGCCACTGGTTGTGTAAGTCTCACCGTTCCAGCTATACCAATCGCAAGTATCAATGGTCATTGCAACATTCGTGGCGTGGTTGATGGTCAAATACAGCGTATCAACCTGTGTACAGTTGTTGGCGTCATCATGAGTGTAATAATAAGTGCCACTGGTTGTGTAGGTCTCACCGTTCCAGCTATACCAGTCGCAGGTGTCAACGGTCTCAGCAACGTTTGTGGCATGGTTGATGGTCAGATACAGCGTATCAACCTGCGTGCAGTTGTTAGCGTCATCATGGGTGTAATAATAAGTGCCACTGGTTGTGTAGGTCTCACCGTTCCAGCTATACCAATCGCAGGTGTCAACAGTTACAGCAACGTTCGTAGCGTGGTTGATGGTCAGGTACAGCGTATCAACCTGTGTGCAGTTGTTAGCGTCATCATGGGTGTAATAATAAGTGCCACTTGCCGTGTAAGTCTCACCGTTCCAGCTATACCAATCGCAGGTGTCAACAGTCATTGCAACATTCGTGGCGTGGTTGATGGTCAAATGCAAGGTATCCACCTGTGTGCAACCGTTGGCATCAGCATGGCTGTAGGTGTAATCGCCGCTGGTTGTGTAAATCGTGCCGTTCCAGGTGTAGCTTCCGCAGGCGGTCTCTGAGAAGGCTGAATGGATCGGATTATTAATCGTCAGATGCAGGGTATCCACTTGGGTGCAGCCATTGGCATCCTCGTGACTGTAAGTATAGTCACCACTCTCATTATAGGTGGTGCCATTCCAAGTGTAGCTTCCGCAAGCGGTTTCGGAGAACGCTGAATGAATCGGATGATTAATCGTCAGATGCAGGGTATCAACTTGCGTGCAGCCGTTGGCGTCCTCGTGACTGTAGATGTAGTCGCCGGTTTCGGTGTAGGTTATACCGTTCCAAGTGAAACTTTCGCAGGCAGTTTCGGAGAATGCTGAATGGATCGGATTATTAATGGTCAGGTGCAAGGTATCCACCTGGGTGCAACCATTGGCATCCTCGTGACTGTAAGTGTAGTCACCACTTTCAGTGTAAGTAGTGTTGTTCCAGATATAGCTTCCGCAGGCAGTTTCGGAGAATGCTGAATGATTCGGATGATTAATCGTCAGGTGCAGGGTATCCACTTGGGTGCAACCATTGACATCTTCATAACTATAGGTATAGTCACCGCTTTCGGTGTAAGTCGTGTTGTTCCATGTATAGCTTTCGCAGGCAGTTTCGGAGAATGCTGAATGGATCGGATTATTAATCGTCAGATGCAGGGTATCAACTTGGGTGCAGCCGTTGGCATCTTTGTGACTGTAGGTGTAGTCGCCAGACTCGGTGTAAGTGGTGCCGTTCCATGTGTAGCTGCCGCATGCGGTCTCTGATAATGCTGAATGAATCGGTTGATTAATCGTCAGATGCAGGGTATCAACTTGCGTGCAGCCATTGGCATCTTCGTGACTGTAGGTGTAGTCGCCAGACTCGGTGTAAGTCGTGTTGTTCCATGTATAGCTTTCGCAAGCAGTTTCGGAGAATGCTGAATGAATTGGATTATTAATCGTCAGGTGCAAAGTGTCAACCTGGGTGCAGCCATTGGCAGCCTCATGGCTGTAAGTGTAGTCACCGCTAACGGTATATTCCGTGTTGTTCCAAGTGAAGCTTTCGCAGGCGCTCTTCGTGATGGCGGTGTGCATAGGCTGGTATTCCGTCACCGTGACATTCTGGGAAAGCTGGTCGCCAGTACTAGAGGTTACAGTCACCGTGTAAGAGCCCGCGCCCACGGCAACCTGTGGACTCGTTGCTCCCGTACTCCACACGTAGGTACCTTCCACATCCGAGGTGGCGGTGAGCGTGGTGGTAGTTCCCGGACATACACTTGTGTTGCCACTGATGTTTACGTATGAGGGAATGATGTGAGGCGTAGCCCGCAAAATTTCGATCTTGATATGGTTCTTCACACTTAATCGCGTGCCAGAAGTGCTCATGGATGACGGATTGTAGTTGGTGTTGTCATTGTATTTGTATAACGCACAGTTGGAAGTGCTGCTGAAAACCTGACACGACATGTACGGAGAAGAGGTCCAAGTACCTGTGTTGTCATCCGCAATGAGCGCCAAATTGCTGGTGCCGTCATATTCAAAAGGTGTGTTAAATGTAAGGGTAGTCCAAGCACCGGTGGTCATGGTCACCGTACCGCTGAACACTTTGTTCGCGTTGGTGACGGAAATCCAGTCCGAATTGCCAGTAAAGCTGGCCTTGTTCGTGTGCACCAAATAGATATCGTAAGTACGTGTCTCCTCATTGCCTCCATTGTAGAAAGAGATGCTTTTGATGGTGCCCGCTGAACCAATTTCCGCAGGGGTGTAAAGTTGCTGGCTCAGTGTGTAGTTGTAATAAGAATAGCTAGGCAGATAATTGTTTGTGGTGCTTCCAGTACCGATTTCCGCTGTTTCGGTCGCAGTGGGCAGAAAGGTGCAAACATCGCTCCACTGACTGCTTCCGTAAATTCCACCGCAGTTGGCCCTCACACGCGCATAATGGGTGGATTCTGCGGTAAGACCGGATAGGTTGATGGAAGTGGACGTGAGGTTCACTTCTGTGTAGGTGCCGTTGGCGAAAGAGCTGTTGGTGCCATATTGCAGCGTCCAGCTACTAGCACTGCCGTTCTCGGTCCAGATAAGGTTAGCCGTGTTAGCGGTCACTGCAGTACAGGTTAGACCAGTGGGCACCGGACAGGCGACCGGTGTGGTAAACGTGACCTTTTTCCAATTGCTTGCTTCGCCGCTGCCACACACAGCCTGCACCCTTGCTTTGTACTCCACACCATCCTGAAGACCAGTGAGGGTGTAAGAAGTGGCTGTAATACCAGTAGCCACGGAAACCCAGTCGGCATTACCCGCCTTAATTTCAATAGTATAGACACTACTGTTTTCTCCCGTCCACGACAAATTGGCTGTGTAAGGGGTAACATTGGAGACAGACAAATTACTCGGGGAAAGACAACTACTTGCCACTAGAACTTCTATGTTCTGGTGATACCAGATGTAATTCTGTGCAAGCGCCACCAACTCATACGTCCCTGATTCAAGGTCATTAGGAAGGGTCAATGTCGCCACACCAGAAGCATTCGCAAAAGCAGCGGCAACAAACTCAGTGGTATTTTTCTTCAATGCCACATATGCGTATGGAACGGCCTGCACAGTATACTGACTTTGTCCTATCGTGATGTCGTCAGCAATCACTGTCATTGTGTTGGGCATACCCAAATAAACACGCACAGAAGGATCGCCGAAACAGTGGTATATCTCCCAGTAATACTGTTTTCTGGTAGAAGAAGAGGACTGCACCGACAGGTTTCCTCCCTGTATTATACCTCCAATAGTGGACACCCAATTGGTATATGCTTCACCGTGGGTGTGGAACATCTTGTCGTACGTTCCCAACTTGGAAGCGTTATAAGTCATATTGGCATTGATGGAGCTGCGCACACCCACTGCCCAGTAGACATCCTCATTCCAATAGCTGGAATTTGAGGCCCCAATGTAACCCATGGCTCCTTTGTTGGCCGCTCGCAATAGCGATTCTCCGAAACACGCACTGTCATCAAACTTACCTGAAAGACAACAGTTTCCAATCAGCAAACCATATTTGTTGGTATTGGTCATCGAAGACACATGGGAAGTTGTGAATGCAGGATCGGCCCAGCCTGAAGAGCTGCCGTGTGCCGTGTAGTTGGCAATACTTACACCAGCGTTTATCTCACTTCGTATGGTGGCAGCCTGCGACGAGCAGTTGTAGTTGTGCTTATAGACAGTGGTAAAGTTGTGAGTCGTACTGCTCGTGTTAATATAATTGTTGTAGATATAGTTGACCTGACCATCAGCATGGGTGGGAGAATAACCATTATCATCCGTACCGGCTATCAGCACCGCATTGCCAAGGTATGACGGATCCGGCATTGTGTATTGCTCGTACATCATGATTTTGGCAATCTGGTTCGACAGCTGTGTGCTGTTGGTGGCAGATAAACGCCCATAGTAGCAATCAGGAATATTGTCATTGCCCGCCAATGTAGCATAATAGAGGTCGGTCACATGGTCGTTATCCGCACTACTGGAAGTAAACTGACTGTCAAATGCCGGAAGTTGTGCCACATCACCTATCAGCAACAAGAACGTGGGAGCAGGGTCAGCAGCAGTGGCATTGTTGTATTTATTCTGAATGAAATTCTTGATGGAAGTGGTCGTACTGCCCACATTGGCATCGCTGGTGAATGCCAGTTCTACCTTATAGCCCAACCTGCGTTTCCATTCCACAAAAGCAGTCAAATCCGTATTGGAAGAGAACATGCTGTTGGCGATAATCAAATATTTGATAGGTGCACCCGTGTATTCGTTCTTAGCGGCATTTTGCATCTTGTTAATCACCGTACCTGCATCCAATTCAAACATCGGGGAGGAGTACTTCTCCAACTTTTGGGTCATCATTAGGTTGGTGTTGACGAAGGTAAACTCCACATCTATTTTCGTGTAAATACGAATTTTGTTTGTGACAGGATTATATTGCACTGGCGAAACATAGACATTGGCCAAAGCAACATTTCGCCTGATACCTGACTTTTCCACACTCACCATAGGCAATGCATAAAACGTATTGGTGAAGTATATCAACTGGTTGTATGAGAAAGGTGGATTTTGTTCGGTCTTAGACACACTCACCTGCGAAGGATACAAAGGGTGATGGATGCCAAGATTAACAGCATCATACTCCTCAAAATCTGCATCAACTACGGTAGCGACCACAGAATCGCACACAGGAATCTGCATCAGTTTCGTCAACTGGGGCAATTGCGGTGCACCAGGATTATAGGAAAACCCATAACCATTCATACTAATCCTGGCGAAGGTCCCTTCGGGAACGCTCACGTCTTCCACCAGAAGACTATCCGCAGCAAATGAAATCGCCACTTTATCATACGTATTTTGCTTCACCCTCAGATTTTGAGCAAAAACAATTGAACATGTGCAAAACAATAGAATTCCGAGTAATAATTTTCTCATTGTATATCAATTATTTATAATGAAAAACATCCGTTTTTACTCTGTTTCCGAACTCACTACCGCAATCACTGCGAACGCGGCCCAGAAAGGCAGAGACAACTTGTCAGTATCCAAAAAATTGTTGAGGAAACCGTGAATGAAATAGGTCACCAAGGCCAGAGTCATGCATAAAGCCAAAGCGCGACTAAAGCGGTCGGTGACACGGCTATAAGCGCGGATACCCGAATACAAGCTGGTCACCAACAAGGCCAGCACCGTCAGAAGGCCCACGATACCGGTTTCGGCGCAAGGACCAAGATATTCGCTATGGGCATTGCCTCCATCTCCAAAATTGGTAGATATAATGGTTTGATATTTGGACTTTTGATAAGGAGCATACTCAAACTGATAGGTACCTGGCCCCCAGCCCACCACAGGCCGATCCTTGATCATACCTATAGCGGAAGTCCAGCGATTAAGACGCTCCACATTGGAAGCATCGGTACTGATATTGGACATAGACTGGATATGTTCCGTCAGATTGCCAGAGGTGTCCTGACTATTCTTACCCATTCTGTAAAAAATATCATCAGCATAAAAAAAGAAAACCGCACCGAAGAACAAGCCCGCCACAAACAACCATGAGAACTTGATTTTCAGCTTCATGACCACCCAAACCGCCAACATGACGATAATGCTGATCCAAGCGGCACGACAATAAGACAAAAACAGAGCCCCCAACAAGAAAAACGCACAGATGCCGTAAAACCACTTTTTTTTCTTGCTTTCCGCCTGAAAGAAGAAAGTAACGACAATAGGCGTGAAGAATGCCAGTACCGCTCCATACGCCGTATGGTCACCATAAAACGGCCTCATCACCCAGTGTCCACTGAACTCTGTAAAGCCCCAAAAAGCATGATGAAGAGTCGTATATATCACCACAATCACTAAACCGACCATATAACAGTCAAAAAAAGTGACCGCATTCTTCAAGTTGCTCTTAATCAGCTGTAAGACCATGAAATAACAAGACGTGATGAACCAGATTTTGGAAGCCCAGAACTTGAAAGACACCACCGGATGCTCGCTGGTAATACAAGTAATCAACATCCACAGCAAATAAACATATACCGCTATGGATATAGGATGCAGCACCAGCTTGCGATTCAAACTCAAATCATACAGAATACGACAGAAAAACAGTAGTGTAAGCGCTATCATGATGAATTCCGATGGCAGAGAGATACCAAGCTGCATTCTCTCATCACTCAGGTTAACAGACAACGGAGTGACGAAAGCCATCAAATACATCAGCCAATCCACCCTGAACACCATCAGATAGATTACCAGCAATACAAGGGAGACCGCTGGAAAAAGGAAAAACTCCTTTTTCCAGATACACAAGAAGTTGACCAGGGCAAAAACCCCGACACAACTCCAAAGGATAATCTTTTTGCGTATCTCCGGATTCATGGAACGACTATTCCTCTTCGGATTGAACGGCAGTAACAGGAGTCTCTTTGATTTTGTCAATAGTCAACAGCACAAGCACCGCCAAAATGAAAGCTGACACGGTGGAGAGCAACACGATCAGAGACTTTTTAGGATATGTTTTCTTATCGGCGGGAATGGCTCTCTCAATCACGAACTTGACTGGAATCTCAGTATCCATATCAACAATGGCGTTCATCATTTTGATTTTGACCACCGACTGATATTCTCTGAAATAAGCCTGTTCCTCGTACAAAGTAAGAGAACGGGGACCCCAGGTGGCCATCTTTTTCAGTTCGTCCTCCAGACGCTTCATGCCAGCAGTATTCCCTTGTGCCACAGCGGTGGCGTACTGTTGCATCACCCTCTCGGACTGTGACTTGAAGTCAAAAACGCCATTCTGCATCAACACCTGAACAGAGTCGTCGATACGCTGCACCTCGGCATCCACAATCTCCAATTGACGCTTCAGCAAATTGTAAGACGCAATGGTTCTCTCATGGTCGATACAATTTTTCACAGAATCGAGGAGCACCAGAATCTCGTTGGCCATGTCAGCGGCAATCTGAGGGTCTTTGTCAATCACACTCACCGAAATAGCCCCGTATTGGGTTCTTTTGACCTCAATATTTCCTTTCAGGTACTTATACATTTTGGTTTGGCGATAAGACACCCCTTCACCTAAACCGTAATGATTGTACAAGTCAAACTTCTCAATCAGGATATCCTTGATTTCACGCGAGTTCAGAATCTCCATCATCTGCTCCGTCTCCTCGTCCTCTGCGTATGCCTTCATGTCCAGACGCTCGTTATACGATTCCTCATTGAGCAAAATCTTGGCGACAGAATTGGTACGCGGAGCATAGACAATAGCTGTCGATTTAAACTTGGGTGTTACCAAAAATGAAGCTATCAGCGATACAACGGCTACCACCAAACACACCAAAATCAGCGTTTTACGCTTCTGCCACATAAATTGAACCAAACTGAACGAGTTGAATTGCTGGTCGTTTTTTGCCATGTTTACTCTTGTTTTGTATTTACACTGATGAATAATTCCTGTAACTGAGCGTCGGAGATGGTTGACGGAGCGTCAATCATCATATCGCGGCCCGAATTGTTCTTCGGGAAGGCGATGAAGTCGCGGATAGAGTCACAGTCAGACAGCACAGCGCACATTCTGTCGAAACCGAAAGCCAGACCTCCATGTGGGGGTGCCCCGTACTGGAAAGCATTCATGAGGAAGCCGAACTGTTTCTGCGCCTCTTCATCGGTGAAACCTAACACCTTGAACATGCGATTCTGCAGCTGACGGTCGTGGATTCTGATGGAACCACCACCTACCTCGGTACCATTGATGACCAAGTCGTAGGCATTAGCATTAACTGCTCCCGGATTGCTCTCGAGGATGGCCTCATGCTCGGGTTTCGGAGCGGTGAACGGATGGTGCATGGCATAGAAACGCTGGGTTTCCTCATCCCACTCCAACAAGGGGAAATCAATGACCCACAACAATTTGTATTCACCAGCTTTGCGCAAGCCCAGACGAGTACCCATTTCCAGACGCAGCTCGCACAACTGTTTCTGGGTCTTCATGCGAGGACCGGACATAATCAGAATCAAGTCACCAGCCTCAGCGTTACATTTGGCGGCAATGGCTTTCAGGTCGTTCTGGTCATAGAATTTATCCACGGAAGATTTGAAAGTACCATCCTGGTTGCACAGCACATACACCAAGCCACCGGCGCCCACTTGCGGACGACGGACGAAGTCCACCAGACCATCCAACTGCTTGCGGGTGTAGTTGGCGCAGCCCTTGGCTACGATACCCACCACCAATTCAGCCTCGTTGAAAATCTTGAACTCCTTGTGCTGGGTCACATCATTCAGCTCCACAAAACGCATGCCAAAACGGGCATCAGGTTTATCGGAACCATAGTACTTCATGGCGTCCGCCCATGTCATTCTTTCAATCGGTTCAATATCTATATTCTTGATTTTCTTGAAGATATGCTTAATCAAACCTTCGAAGGTATTGAGAATATCCTCCTGTTCCACAAACGACATCTCGCAGTCAATCTGGGTGAATTCAGGCTGACGGTCGGCACGCAAGTCCTCATCGCGGAAGCAGCGCACAATCTGGAAATAACGGTCAAAACCCGATACCATCAACAGCTGCTTGAAAGTCTGTGGAGACTGTGGCAAAGCGTAAAATTCGCCAGGGTTCATACGTGAAGGCACCACAAAGTCACGGGCACCTTCCGGAGTGGATTTGATCATGAACGGCGTCTCGATTTCCACAAAACCGATATTGTTCATATAGTTGCGGATTTCGATAGCCAAACGGTGACGGAACAGGATATTGTTTTTCACCGGATTACGGCGCAAGTCGAGGTAGCGGTATTTCATACGCAGCTCGTCACCACCATCCGACTCGTCTTCAATGGTGAACGGAGGAGTCATGGACTCATTCAACACCTCCACCTCCGAAGCAATGATTTCGATATCACCCGTCGGGATATTTTTGTTTTTGCTGTATCTCTCTGCCACCAAGCCTGTTACACGAATCACCCATTCGCGTCCGAATTTCTCCACCTGCTGACACAAGGCGGCATTTGTCTCATTATTGAAGGCCAACTGGGTGATTCCATAGCGATCGCGCAAATCGATGAAAATCATCCCTCCTAATTTTCTAATTTTCTGAATCCAGCCGCACAAAGTCACGGTCTGGTTGATATTTGTAGCATTCAGCTCACCACAAGTATGTGTTCTTAACATGAGTATAGTTTTTTATTGAATGGTTATTTTATATGATTTCGAATGATAGCCGGTTTCCGCGCTGCCGCCTCTGTCCATCGCCTTCACCGAGGTGGAATAGGTGGTACGCAAGAGATATGCCTCGTATGTGCCGTTCTTAATCTCCTGCAACAAGGAAGCTGGCACCACCAGCATATTATCGTCAGCTATTTCCGGTTGCAATTCATACTGCTGCTTGTCATTTTTCAGCACAATGGTGATGGTTTCATCCTCGTCAATAGCGGTGCCTTTATAGCGAAGGGGATTATCCTGATTTTTATTCAAATTAACATCTGAAATTTGTATAGTTCTAATTGTCAATTGATTAGAAAATATTTTCCCTTCATCATTGGCATAATTGAACTGTAACTTTTCAGGACAATTTCCCATTTCTTTTTTTTCCAAAAAATAAAAACAAGGTCTTTCCTTGTCCGACATCGGCTTCAGCGCATCCTCGTTGAGGAAAATATAGCTGTCGTCCGACAACTTGATATATTCGCCCGATTCGTTATCTTTTTGAAAAGTCACGGTAGCGGTCAGCATCTGTGTAGAGGCATCATAAAGAACAAAATACGACGGAAAAATGATACGCTGCTCCACTTTGTTAGAGGTAATCACAGGATGACATGCTCCTACTATTATTGTTAAAACTATGATTATCAGTATTTTACATTTCAATGATTTCATACTTTCACCTTATTACATTTCTACTGCATATAAACGACAAAAATACAAATAAATTATACTGGTTGTATCTTTTTAAAATATAAAAATTCTATATCTTTTTCTGCATTATTTTCACTACCTTTGCAGAAATTTTACGAAGATGAAATGCAACTACCACACTCATTGTACTTATTGTGACGGCAAGGAACCCATGGAGACCATTGTCAAGCGGGCTAACGAGATAGGTTTGAACCATTTGGGCTTTTCTTCTCATGCGCCCGTGCCCGGTGAAAACGATTTTGCCATCGACGAAGCCAAAATTCCCGAATATGTGAAGGAGATTCATTCGCATCAGGAAAACTCCAAGACACAATTATTTGCGGCTTTGGAATGCGACTTTATCCCTGGTATGACCCAGCCGTTCGACCATTTCCGCAACGACTACCACCTGGATTACCTCATCGGCGGCGTGCATCTGGTACGCCCTTTGAACGACGACCGTTTATGGTTCATCGACGGCTCCAAACGCGAGATATACGACAATGGCCTGGACCAGCTATTCGACCATCAGGTGGAGAAAGCCGTCACCCGTTTCTGGGAGCAGACTTTCGAAATGCTGGAGCAGGAGCGCATCGACATCATCGCCCATATCGACAAAATCAAGATGCACAACCAGCACCGCTTTTTCACCGAGCAGGAACCTTGGTACATCGCTTTGGTCGATCATGCCCTGGATTTGGTGCGAAAGCATGATGTCATCCTCGAAATCAACACCCGCGGGCTGTACAAAAAACGCTGCGACAGCTTTTATCCTTCGGACTACATTCTGGCGCAGGCCCGGAAAATGCACCTGCCCTTTGTCATCAGCAGCGACGCCCACAAATCCGAGGAACTCGACCTATATTACAACGAAGCTGTGGCGAAACTGAAAAGCTTCGGCATCGACCAACTGGTATATTTTGACAACAAAAATTGGCACGAATACTCCATCTGATGAAAACATTTATCGACACTCATGCTCATATAATCAAAGAATACTATCCTGACACCCTCGACCAAGTGGTGCAGCGGGCTATTGACGCGAAAGTGGACCCCATCATCCTGCCGGGCGTGAATGCCGCCGGCGTTCCCGAATTGTTGGACATGGCCGACCGTTACAAAGGCCACATTTTACCTTTGATTGGTCTGCATCCTGAAGATACCAAAGCCGACTATAAAGAAGATTTGCAAACCATCGCCAGCTATCTGGACGACCCACGCGTAATCGGTATTGGCGAAATTGGACTGGACTTTTATTTCAGCAGGGAATTCGAAAAAGAGCAAATTGAAGTTTTCGACATACAATTGGGCTGGGCCAAAGAACGGCAAATGCCGTTGTCGCTGCACATCCGCAACGCCTACGAGGAGGCCATCCCAGTACTGAAAAAATACGACCACAGCGGACTGAAGGGCGTGTTACACTGCTTTTCAGGAGGCATCCAGGAAGCCCAATGGGGCATCCGTTTCGGCTTCGCCTTGGGAGTGGGCGGAGTGGTGACCTTCAAGAACAACAAACTGCAGGACATTGTCAAAGAAGTGGGATTGCAGCATATTGTGCTGGAAACTGACGCCCCCTATTTGGCTCCTGTGCCCTACCGAGGCAAGACCAACGAGAGCAGTTACATTCCCATTATCGCCCAAAAAGTGGCGGAAGTGACAGGAGAAAGTTTGGAGACCGTCATGGCAGTGACCACAGAAAACGCAAAAAGGATTTTTAATTTGTAACATTTATAGAGATTTATGCGTCTATACAGTAGGGGCGCAGCGTTTGCGTCCCTTTGGAAAAATTAAAAACTATGATGATAAAACGAAGCATTATTTTCCTCTTTTCCCTGCTGATAGGAGCATTTTTCTCCACTGCTTTTGCCCAGCAGAGTGATGATCTCCTGCAGTTGCTCCAGGCCGAGCTTCAGAAAAACAAAACCCAGTTCGACCAGAACCAGTCGGGGGTGTATTTGCTGAGCTACCGCGTGGATGAGCAAACCACACATAGTGTATGGACTTCCATGGGCAGTTTGCTAAGCGCAAATCAAAAGACAGAACGCTTTCTGACCGTGCAAGTTAGAGTCGGCTCCTACGAGTTGGACAATTTTCACGAACTGCGGGACGATTATTCGGACTATTTGTCAGGGATTTCCACTGTAAAATTACCTTTGACGGATGATTCCCAAGCTATTGCCCAAATAATTTGGAGGGAAACAGACCGCGCCTGGCGGGAGGCCAAACAACGCTACGAGAAAGTCAAGGCCAATGTAGCGGTCAAAGCGGAAGCCGATGACCACGCCCCCGACTACTCCAACGCTGCTCAGGAAACCTATTTTGAACCCGCCATTATAGACACATTGTTTCATGAGAACGAATGGATCGACCGCCTGAAAACACTGTCTTCGGTTTTCAAGCAAAACCAAGACATTCAAACAGGTTATGCCTCCATCAACTATACCATACTACGAAAATATTTTGTCAACAGTGAGAACACCTACATTGTACAAAACACTACCGGCTGTCATTTGTATCTCAGTGTGGAAGGCCAAGCCGACGACGGCATGTTTTTGCCTTTGTTCAAGTCGTACTATGCCCATACTCCCGACCTGATGCCCTTGCAAAGCGACATCTTTATTGACGCACAAGTGCTGAACGACAAGATCAGCCAGTTAGTAAAAGCTCCTGTAGCCGAAGCCTATACGGGTCCCGCCTTGTTGTCAAAAGAAGCTGCCGGCGTTTTCTTCCATGAAATCTTCGGACACCGGGTAGAAGGCCAGCGCCTCAAGCAGAGCACCGACGGGCAGACCTTCAAGAAAATGCTGCACGAGCAAGTACTTCCCCAGGACATGTCCATTATTTTTGACCCTTCTTTGAAATATTATCAAGGACTGCCCCTCAACGGCTACTACCAATATGACGATGAGGGTTTCCTTGGCTATCGGGTTCCTGTGGTGGAAAACGGCATCCTGAAGCATTTCCTGATGACAAGAACACCCATTGACAATTTCCCTCTTTCCAATGGTCATGCCCGCGCCCAAGCCGGCTACCAACCCGTGTCTCGTCAATCCAACCTGATTGTGGAAACCTCGCATCCTTACACCGACGAGCAACTCCGCGCCATGCTGATTGCCGAGGCCAAAGCACAAGGCAAAGCTTACGGTTATCTATTCTCTCTTGTGCAAGGAGGCTTCACTACCACAGGCCGTTACATGCCCAATGCCTTCAATGTCACACCCCTCGAAGTCTATCGGATTTATGTAGATGGGCGACCTGACGAGCTGGTTCGCGGAGTGGATTTGGTAGGCACGCCTCTGTCCATGTTCTCTAAAGTGGAAGCCGCCGGCAACGAACATGGCAACTTTGCCGGGACATGTGGCGCTGAGTCCGGATATGTGCCCGTAGCCTGCTGTTCCCCCGCCCTCTTTGTCAAACAAATCGAAACACAAAAGAAAAACAAAAGCCAACAACGACCTCCTATCATTCCCAAAAATAACTCCCACTATCAAGGCGACGACACCTTTGAAGCTATGTGTTTCGAAGCCATGGAAGACGAAATCGAACAGAATATGATCTCTTTGCACCTCAACAAGCTACAGTCTCCCTACTTCATCAGCTACCTGATTTCAGATGCCACCATTACCAGCATCAAGACTTCCTTGGGCGGTGTCATCAGCTCCTCCAAAATTCCTTACCGCGACAAGGATGTGACCGTTCTGGTGGGCGACAACAAATGCAACAACACCCATTTTTTCAACCTCAACAGTATCTACAAAAACCATCCTAAAGGCACCCTAGCCATTGACAATGACTACAACAATATTCGCCATAACCTGTGGCTGAGCACCGATATGGAATACAAATCCAATGCCGAATTCTATGAGGAAAAGAAAGCGGCCATGCAACAGCAGAACCTTCCACAGAAAACATTGGACATGCCCGACCGCAGACCCATTGACAGCAAAAACTTCATGGAAGAAGAAAACACTACTCCCATTGATGTAACATTATACGAGGCCAAACTTTCGGAACTCTCCAAACTCTTCGTTCATTATCCCGACTTCACGAATTCAGGTATTAATCTGTATGCTTTTCAGGCGGAGGCCTATTATATGAACAGCGAAGGATTGAAATACAAACAACCCTTCAACATCGTGTGTATCAATATTTTTGCTGAAGCGCAAGCTGAAGATGGCGAACCTATAGCCGATGTCATGAATATATATCGGACTGATATCCAACAACTTCCTTCTGAAAAAGAATTGGAAAAACTCATTATTGATTTTGCCAATCAATTGGATGCCCTGCGAAAAGCCCCTGTGATGTCCGAAAGTTATAGCGGACCCGTAATGTTTGCCGATGAAGCTGCCGCCGTGCTCATGGCACAGTGCTTTTTCCTGAATCCTGACGGTTTACTGTCCTCTCGGAAACCTATCTTCGCCTCAGCGGAAGTGGCACAAATTTACGGTAACTATGCCAGCAAAGATAACCCTACGGCATTTTTTATGGATAAAAAATTGATATCTAGAAATTTAACTCTCAAAAGCAAAAACACACTCACTCACTATAATGGCATTCCGCTAATTGGCAGTTTTCAGCATGATGCCGAAGGGTATATGTCCGAAGAGGAACAGTTTTTGATTGAAGATGGCGTTTTGATACAATTGCTCAGCGATTGCCAGCCATCCAACAACGCCATATACAGCAATGGGCACCGCCGTCTTGCGCTGACCCAAGCCAAACTGACTACCGGTCTCGGACCTGGAGTGGTGGAAATGAGCAGCAAAAGTAAAAGTTCCTACAGACAACTGAAAAAGAAACTCATCGCTATGGCCAAGGCGGAAGACTATGACTACTGCTACCTAGTGACCAAATTGGCAGACAATAGCATGAGGTACTGCCCAGGCATGAGCAAGTACATGACTTCCAACGGACTGTTGCATCCATTGTATTGCTACCGCATTAACGTGAAAACCGGTGAGGAAGAATTGGTGAGGATGGTTAAAATGCCAGTCCCGACTATCAAGATTTTCAGACATATCACTGCCGTTTCTGCTGAGCAACAGGTATATAATACCATGCTGAACGGAGAGCGTTACAACTTTAACCCTACTTACGACTTCAACCTCTCCGGCATTCCTGTCAGCTTTATTCTGCCTAAGGCTTTCCTGTTTGAAGAACTGGATGTAACCAACGACCCCGATATCAGTCTACAAAAACAACCTTTTATCGACAATCCCCTGAAAAAATAACCGTGCATCTCTTTGTCGCCATACCTGCCCTGAACGAATTAGGCTACCTACCCCAAACCCTGCAAGCCCTGGAAAAGCAGCAGACTAAGGTTCCTTTTTCGGTGTATGTCTGTGTGAACCAGCCCGATTCATGGTGGGAGCAGGCTGACAAAAAAGATATTTGCGAGAACAACAAGCAATTGCTGTTCAAGCTTCGCAGGCGACACTATGTCTTTCCCTTGCATATCCTCGACAAAAGCTCGCCCGGCAAAGGCTGGGATGACAAAAATTTCGGTGTAGGCTGGGCTCGCAAAACGCTGTTCGACCATATCATGGACATAGCTGACCCTGAAGATATTCTGGTCAGCATGGATGCCGACACCGTTTTTAATGAACACTATCTTGACTCGCTGGCACGGAATTTCGCCGCCCATCCGCAACAGCAAGTGGTTTCGGTACCCTATTATCACCCCCTGACCGAGGATGAGGCCGCCAACCGGGCTATTTTGCGCTATGAAATATACATGCGCAACTGTCTGCTGAACCTATACCGCATTGGTTGTCCCTATAATTTTACGGCTATCGGTTCTGCCATCGCAGTAAAGATCAAAGCCCTGCAAAAAATCAACGGAATCACCCCCATGAAAAGCGGCGAGGACTTTTATTTATTGCAGAAACTGCGGAAAATGTCGCCCATCAGCAACTGGAACGAGGAACTGGTCTATCCCGCCGCCCGTTTCTCCGACCGGGTCTTTTTCGGCACCGGTCCCGCCATGATCAAAGGAAGCCAGGGCTTATGGGACAGCTATCCAATATACCATTACAGCCTGTTTGATGAAGTGAAAAAGACCTACGACCTCATCAACCAACTTTATACAGAAGATTTGACAACTCCATTTATTGAATTTCTGAAAGAGCAATTCAAAACCGAGGATTTATGGGGACCCTTGCGGCAAAATGTCAAGGATTTGGCACATTTCAGACACGCTTTTCACGAAAAAGCGGACGGCCTGCGGGTATTGCAGTTCCTGAAAACAGAGCAGTCGAAGATGAACATCCGTGATGAGCAGTCCCTACGGGAAAACTGGCCGGTACTTATCTCCACAACTCCACCAGATTTTTTGAAAGAAGACTTTTCTTTCGACAAGATGAATACCACTCAATTAAAAGAAATCAGAGAGATTTTTTTTAAGGAAGAAATGAAAATCCGGAAGAACAAAATATGAAAATAAGAATTGTAGTGTTAGCGGTATTGTTAGGCTTGTGCGGTGGGAGATGGATTTGCACAGGATTTGCACAAGAAGAGGACTGGACCTGGTGGAACGAGCTGGCCCATTGGGACGGTGAGACTCCTTGGCAGTATTATTACACCTACTCTCCCCGCTATTTCGGTCCCAACGCCTTCCCCGTGCCCAAAATGGGCGACGGCAAAGTTCCCGAAAAACTGATTGTAGATGCCGCTGTGGAACAATACTGGGGCTATGGCGACAATGCCACAGACCTCAACCTAAGGATTGATATCCCCCTCTACCCAAAATACGTGAATCTGGCTGTATGGATGGTACCCATCGAATATTACAACACCTCCACCCATGTGCGAAACGAGCGCCTGATGCGTACCAAAGTTCCCAAGGGCTTTGCGGTGGGCGATGTGTATATCCAAACGGGCATCCAGATTCTGCGCGACCGGCCCAAAGCCCCCGACATCATGATCAACCTGTGTATGAAAACCGCCCCAGGGGGACCGCTCACCGCCGCCCGCTATTTCGACACCCCCGGCTATTTCTTCGATGCCACCATCGGGAAAACTTTCCAGTTTGAGAAACCCAAGCATCTTCGCTCTGTCGCCGTCTCCGGCAGGGTGGGCTTCCTCTGCTGGCAATCCATCCGTGCCGACCAGTCCATGCAAGACGATGCCGTCATCTACGGTGTACGCCTCGCCCTGAATACCAACCACTGGCAGTACGAAGTGGACTTCAGCGGCTATCAGGGCTGGGAACACAATGGCGACTGCCCCATGGTATTACGTGCGCAGGTATGCCGCAATTTCAAAAAGGGCAACTCCCTCTATTTTGGCGGCCTGCTGGGCTTCCAGGATTACAAATATTACGCTGTCAGCATCGGCTACAAGTTCTCCTATGCCATCAATTTCTTCGAGCGGAAAAAGAAAAAAGAATAAGCACCCGCTCATTAACAAAAACTTTCAGTTTTCAGTTTTCAACTTGATATACACCGGCAAATGATCCCCGTAGCCACCAATATAGCGAGGACCGAGAAAAGTACGGAAAACCTTGTAGCCCCCGTATTTTTCGTCAGGTTCCACCATGAAATCCTCCTTGAAAATATGCGCTTCGCCATTTTCAATGTGCATTCCTGACACCGTGCTGTCCAGCAAAGCGGGAGAGACGATGATTTGGTCAAGACATCCCCAGAAATCCTCATGCTTATGCGTTCCTATGTTATTCATTTTCAAGAATCTATACATCAAATTATATAATGAAGCCGTATCCGTTTTGGCTATATCGCAAGCCGCCAGGGTTTTACATACACTCTCATCGGTGGGATAGTCGTTAAAATCACCCATAATGATGATTTTTGCCGCGGGATTCAGCATCAGCAGCGAATCCACACGATGGCGAAGAACTTGGGCATAATAATTCCGTTTGGGCACTGTGGCCCCGTAGCCGCCATAGCGGGAGGTCCAATGATTGATGAAAAGGTGCAAACTGTCGCCCTGCAGCGTTTCTGCCACCACATACAGGATATCCCTGTTTTTCGTAGCTGACTCGAAAGGGAAGATTACCGCTATAGGCTCTTGGTGAACGATTCGTAGTCGGTCTTTGCGGTACAGCAAACCCGTTTCCACCCCACGCAAATATGGAGCATCAAAATGCACATAGCTGTAGTTGAATTTTCGTAAAGGCGAATGGTAGCAGAAACGCTGAAAAACACGGTCATTTTCCACCTCCGCCATCGCCGCTATGTCCGGCGGCTCGCCTTCCCCCATCGCTATCAGCACCTTGGCGATATTGTTTACCTTTTTCACATACTTGCCGTAAGTCCAATGATACGAGCCTTCCGGCGTAAAGTCATCGTCCCGAAACAGCGAATCATTGTCAAGATCATACAAATTCTCCACATTGTAAAACGAAATCAACAAACTGCAACTGTCACGCTGCGACAGCACCATCACACTTGTGCTTATCAAAACAATAAACGCCAGTATTCTTCTCATGCCGAAAATTTTTCGACAAAGATACAAAATTTATTTATACAATTACTGTATAAAATTTAGATAATTTTTATTTATATTGATTTCAGAAGAAGAAGAAACTACATGCTAATAATCTCACCAGTTTCAAAATCGACACGGAAGAACTTGTTTTCTTTACCATTGGTAATGCCAATAAGCGGTGCCTGGAGGGTCTTATTATAGCGGCCCGCCTGTTCCATCACTTCCTGCGTGAGCTTGACATGCGGTGCCTTGCACTCCACCACCATCCACGGCTTGCCTTCTTCGTCAAACACAACCAGATCATAGCGGCGTGACAGTCCGTTCACGGTGATTTCGCGCTCCACCGACAGATGCGAGGCAGGGATATTCTTCACCGTCAACAGAAACTGGATAAACTGCTGACGCACTTCCTCCTCGGGAGTAGCCGGGACCCATTTCTTCCGGACAGGGTCAAAGAATTCCCTATTATTGCCTGTAATCCGCTGTCTAATCATAAATGTTGAATTCAAAATTCAAAGTTCAAAATTCAAATTATAATTTTCAACTTTCAGTTTTCAGTTTTCAACTTAAAAAAACTCCCCTCTCTTTTATCCCGCAGATATATCTCTTCCAGCACCTTCTCCTCATTTTCCCAGCACAAATCCGCCGCCGCCACCTTGCAGTTGGCTTTCATTTCCTCATACAACGGTTTATCATTCACCAGTTGGTTAATCTTTTCCGCAATATTTTCTGCTTGAAAATCCTCCACAATCAATCCCACCCGATATTGCCCGACAATCCTTGCCCGCTCAATCAAATTGGAAACCACCATTGGCGTGCCCGCTTTGATGTATTCAAATAGTTTATTAGGTAAACTGAAGCGCAAATTCAGGCTGAGGTCACGGTCAAGGGCAATGCCGATATCGGCCAAATAAGTGTAATTGAACAGCATTTCCGGAGTCACACGAGGCACAAAACGCACCCGATGTTCCAATTGCAACTCCTTCACTCTTCCCTTCAACTGCGGAATCACGGTACCATTGCCAACAATCAGCAACACCGCTTTTTCGTCCACAAAAGGCATGGCTTCCACCAATTCCTCGCCACCACGGCCTTCATTGATGCCATTACCTTGAAGGATGATAATCGTCTTATCTTCTGGCAACTGCAATAACGCACGTGTTTCCGTCACAGGAGGAGTGGACTTCGGTGGAATATTGCGTACCAAATGCGGACGGATGCCATATTCCTGTTCATACTGATCCACAATAGACTGGCTGACCGTGATGACATCCTTCAATTTCGGAAAACAGAATCTCTCAATACTTTTCCACACACGTTTTACAAACGGCCGGTCGGCAATAGACAATTCCCCACAAAAATACTCGTGACTGTCATACACCAATCGTTTTCTTTTCAGCTTACTAATCAAAACATTAGGCAAAAGTGTATCCAAATCATTGGCCACAAACAGATCAAAATGATGGAACAGCAGGTAGAAAAACAGTCGGATATTGTATTCCGCATAAAAAAAAGCCCCTTTTCTGAACAGCAGGCGCAATCTATGCATTTTATACGCTCTGGGCGCCAAAACGGCGGAATCGCCATAGCGACGGCCCACAAGGGTAACATCAAACCCATTGCGTGTCAAAAAGTTACACACTTTATCGACACGCGGGTCTGTATAGAGGTCATTGGTGACGGACAGAACAACTTTATTGTTCGTCTTTGCCATGGCAGTTCTTGTATTTCTTACCGCTACCGCAGGGACAGGGATCATTGCGTCCCACTTTCTTCTCCACACGGATAGGCGCACTGCCCTTGCCGCCTGGAGCCACTTGACGGCCACTGCCCACTTCTTGACGACCAGTTTGCAGTTTCTTAGCGTCTGACTCCGGCAACTTGGCTTCTTTCACCTGAGCATTCTCGGAAATCGGGATAGTACCCTTGGTCAGGAACGATACAATCTCGGTACTAATACGTCCCAGCATCTGCTCGAACAGATTAGCCGACTCGAGCTTGTAAATCAACAGAGGATCTTTCTGCTCATAGGAAGCATTCTGCGACGTCTGTTTCAAGTCGTCCAAGTCGCGGAGGTGCTCTTTCCAGGCATTGTCAATGACTGACAGTGTTATACTCTTTTCGATAGACAATCCCACCTCACGACCCTTGGTCTCGTATGATTTCTTCAGCGGAGCCACGATGGTCAAGCTCTTGAAACCATCGGTGAACGGGATGGCAATATTCTGGAAACGGTCACCCTGTTCCAGATATACCCTCTCAATAATCGGGTAAGCCATATTGCTCAACTGCTGTATTTTGGATTTGTAATGCTCATAGATGAAGGGGAACAACTCGTCGGCCAGCTTCTGCGGACGATCCTGCAGGAAACGGCTGGAATCGAACGGAGACTCGCAACCGAAGGTCGTGATCATCTCCTGGCAGAAACCTTCATAATCCTTGTTTGCCCAATTGTTCTCTACCACCATGATACACACGTCATAGAACATCTCGGAAATATCGATAGCCAAACGGTCGCCGAACAAGGCATTGTGGCGCTTATTGTAGATATTGCTACGCTGATGATTCATCACATCGTCATATTCCAACAAACGCTTACGGATACCGAAGTTATTTTCCTCCACCTTCTTTTGGGCTCTTTCGATGGACTTGGTAATCATGCTATGCTGAATCACCTCACCTTCCTGCAGGCCCAGGGTATCCATCACCTTGGCGATACGGTCGGAGCCGAACAGACGCATCAGGTTGTCCTCGAGAGACACATAGAACTGGGAACTACCGGGGTCACCCTGACGGCCGGCACGACCACGCAGCTGGCGGTCCACACGACGTGAGTCATGGCGCTCCGTACCGATGATGGCCAAACCACCCTTTTCCTTGATGCCGGGTCCCAACTTGATATCGGTACCACGACCTGCCATATTGGTGGAGATGGTCACCGTTCCCGCCTGACCTGCCTCGGCTACAATGTCAGCCTCTTTCTTGTGCAACTTGGCGTTCAACACATTATGCACAATGCGGCGACGGGTCAAAATATTGGACAGCAACTCAGAATCCTCCACAGAAGTGGTACCTACCAGAACGGGACGACCTTCCTCGTGCAGTTCCAGAATCTTATCGACCACAGCAGCCAGTTTCTCGCGTTTGGTCTTGTAAACCATATCTTCCGCATCGATACGGGCAATGGGACGGTTGGTCGGAATCACCACCACATCCAGCTTGTAGATGTTCCAGAACTCACCTGCCTCAGTTTCAGCGGTACCAGTCATACCCGACAGCTTCTTGTACATTCTGAAATAGTTCTGCAAGGTAATGGTAGCGTAGGTCTGTGTGGCGGCCTCCACCTTCACGTTTTCCTTGGCCTCAATAGCCTGGTGCAGACCGTCGGAATAACGGCGGCCTTCCATGATACGGCCAGTCTGCTCGTCCACAATCTTCACCTTACCGTCAATAATCACATATTCCACATCCTTTTCGAACATGGTATAAGCCTTCAGCAACTGATGGATGGTATGAATACGCTCCGAAGCGATAGAGAAATTACGGTAAATCTCGTTTTTACGCTCTTGCTTGGTCTGCGGATCAAGGTCCTCTTTTTCCAGTTCAGCGATTTCAGCGCCCACATCCGGCATGATGAACATCTTAGCCTCTTCTGCATCCTTGGAAATCAACTCGATACCCTTGTCCATGATATCGACGGTATTTTGTTTCTCTTCAATCACAAAATACAACTCATCGTCAATGAGATGCATGTTTCTATTTTGCTCCTGCATGAAGAAACCTTCGGTCTTCAGCAATATCTGCTTGATACCTTGCTCACTGAGGAACTTGATCAAAGCCTTGTTTTTCGGCAGACCGCGTTGGGCACGGAGCAGAAGCATAGCTCCCTCATCCGTCGGTTTCGGATCAGGATTCTCCGCCAATAACTTCTTGGCTTTGGTCAGAATTTCAGCCACATACACCTTCTGGGCATTGTACAATTTCTCCACTATCGGCTTATAGAGATCAAATTCCTGCTGGTCGCCACGGGGTGTGGGACCTGAAATAATCAAAGGTGTACGGGCATCATCGATCAACACAGAGTCCACCTCATCGACGATGGCGAAATTGTGCGGACGCTGCACCAGTTCTGTGATGTTGCGGGCCATGTTGTCACGCAGATAATCGAAACCGAACTCGTTGTTGGTACCGTAAGTAATATCCGCGGCATAGGCTTTGCGGCGTGCTTCGGAATTCGGCTCGTGCTTGTCGATACAATCCACAGTCAAGCCATGGAATTCGTACAATAGACCCATCCACTCGGCATCACGCTTAGCCAGGTAATCATTCACGGTAACCACATGCACCCCCTTGCCTGGAAGCGCATTCAGATATACCGGCAAAGTAGCCACCAAGGTTTTACCTTCACCCGTAGCCATCTCGGCAATCTTGCCCTGATGCAGCACCGTACCACCAATCAGCTGCACATCATAATGGCACATATCCCACTTGATCATGTTGCCACCAGCGGACCAGGTGTTATGGTAAAGGGCCTTGTCATCCACAATCTCTATACAGTTTCTGTAGGCAGCGATATCCCTATCCATCTGGGTAGCAGTTACTTCCACAATTTCATTGTCCTTGAAACGACGGGCAGTCTCTTTCATTACCGCAAATGCCTGAGGAAGAATCTCGTCCAACACCTCTTGTGTTTTCTTGTAGGATCGGTTTTCCAAGTTTTCCAATTCCTTGTAGAAATCCTCTTTCTCTCTGATGGGAATATCGTAGTTATTGTCCAAATACTCCTTGATTTCGGCTATTCTGTCCTCTTCCTCCTTCACCGTTTCCGCAATTTTCTGCTTAAATTCCACGGTTTTGTGACGCAACTCGTCATTGGAAAGGTCTTTGATGGTCTCGTATGCTGCCAGCGTTTTCTCGAGATAAGGCTTCAATTCTTTCATATCTCGGTCAGCCTTGGTCCCGAAAATTTTACTTAAAAAACTCATTATTTTCTATTTTAAAATTAGGATGCAAAGGTACGGAAATTTTCCCGAATACGCTATAATATTATACAATATTTTTGCAAGACGCACCATGATGCTTTCCATGGGATATAGGTCCTTTGGTATATCCGTTTCTGTATAGACATTTCGTAAAACGTCCCTACTAATTGAAAATCATTTCATCGCAAAAAATATACGACGGCTGGCCTGGGGCCTGATGCCAAGAAGGTAGTTTGCCTCCATTTTTCACCACCACACGGATATAGCGGGATTTGATGTTCAGGTCATTTACCTGAAGCGTGAAAACGCCTGTTCTTTCCGCAGTATATTCCACATTCGAGACCTTGAGTTCGCGATACAAATGGTAATTGGCCCCGTCTTTGGAAGTGTAAAGCAGAACCATTTGCGGACACATGATCCAATCATGGATATTTTGCAGAAAACGGGTTTTGAACTCATGAATGACAGTGTTTTTTTCAAAATCGAACTCCACATCGATATCATTGCCCCAATAACCCTGCCAACAGCCGTCAAGATAGCTTTCGCTGCCGATAACGCCATCTGCCAGTCCCATTTTTCCTGATGCCGCATACTGTGGCCGGTATTCCGAATAAGCGGTGTTCAAATGGCTGATTTTATGCAAAGCCTTGTGTATTAAGATGTATTTTTCTGATAAAACCTTCTCCTTAAAAGGATTAAAGCTCATCGCACGAACGGTGGCCGACTTTAAAAGCACAAGGGGAGCTTCATATTTTTCTCCCAATTGCGGTTCGCGACCATCCACTGTATAGTAAATCTCCTGATCATTGAAAAGTGTGCGGAGGCTTATTTCCACTTCATTCTTCTCATTTTGTTGAGAAGAGATGATAACATGATACGGAATATCCATCAGCTCTTGTGCCAGCTTGTCATACCGTTCTTCCACAATATTCCGGCAATAAGGACGACACTCCTCATCCCACAGTTTCATATAGGCTAACTTGGTTTCATGCAGTAAGTTAATCGTTGTTTGCATGTCATTTTTTATTTCCTGTTCCGAAAACTGCTCGTTGCCTTGCAGGCGCTGACTGATTTTATAACGCAAGATGCCGATTTTGGAGGCAGTCTGTAACCTGAGGCATACATACCAGGCTATCCGCTTGGCCGCATCAGATTGGGGTGCCTGCGGGTTAATGAACCCAGTGGATCGGTATTTGTCTTTCCGGCTTTCGATCAACTCATAGGTATGCGAATACTGCTGATACGCGGCCTCGCTGATTTTGGAAGGATAGAAATCCCATACACTTTCATAAAGGGCCAGACTGTTGAAGAAATTGGGAATATCAACATGTTCAAGATCTTTCATCAGCTGAAAATCCTGGTCAGGCATCTCAAAAGCAGTGGCAAAAGTCTCGTTGAAAGTTTTCAATCTTTCTTCTCTCTCCTGATTGGCTTTGGCAGGTTCAGTTTCGCTGATGGGATTCCAACTCATTTCAGCAGCCCAAGCCATGCCGTGCCAGGTGCTGTTGAACAGCGACTCTCCCGAATCATCCCAAGCGGTGTTCATCATGCCGATAGCCCCATGCTGATAGCCGTCGCGCACCAGGTTAGCGATGTTTTTGGTGTAAGTCTCCTCGCTCGGAAAAACAGAGCCCCACATGCTCATGCCAGGCGCTACCATAAATTCAAGACCCTGTTTCTCAAACGGTTCCATCATATCTACATAACTGTCCGAAGGCGAATAACTCCACACCAACATCAGCATGTCTTTGGGCAGTAATGAGGTAATTACCGGGTCTTTGGCGGCGATATCTCCCCACATCATCACTTTCTTGCCCAAGGGTTTCAGCACATTATATACCCATTGGATATGGCGGGCATAAACCTGTGATGCTCCACCATTGTTCTCCACATAATTTTTGGATCTTCCGCTACCCAATGCCTCGGTCTCATCACAATTGATATTGAAAAATGGCGACTGATAAGCTTTGGCCACCGTTTCCAACTCATAGCGCAGAAAATCGTAGGTCTTAGGTTCTCCTGGATTCCAATTGAATTTGGTATCCGCCATATTCTGGTAGAAAGGAATCCTGAAAGTCTCTTCTGCATGGGCAAAGCACTGCTGGTTACCGAAGAATTCAATATGAAATTGAGCGGCAAAGTCCTCCAACTCCTTGATTTCCTCCACAGTCAAGCCTTCGGTAGGCGAAATGTCCAGATATTTGTCCAACTTAAAAACATGTTCTGTATAAAGATTGAAAAAATTCAATTTATACTCAGCCAAAGTGGCAATAGCACGTTTCAGAAACTCCATGTTCGGTATTGGTCCGCGGCTGATATCGTCCATCCAGCCACGATATTTCAGCTTGGGATAGTCCACAATTTTCATACAAGGAATACGTGTCTTCCCCGAATCATCCCTGAAATATCGCATCATCTGCTTCACACTCTGTTGCCCATAAAACAAACCCTGTTCCGTGAGCGCCTGAATCAAAATCCTATCGGGTTTTACCGTTAAAATGTATCCCTGATCGGCGTTGGTATCCACAGGGAAAGTGGTGATCAATTGGGTTTCTATGAGGGGTTCCTGATTGGCTTTTAGATTATAGTCCCACTCCAAATATGTCACATGCTGGGGAGTGGGAATTATACCTGTTTGGGGAAAGTCTCTATCCGTTTGAGTGAAGACAAAGCCCGTTTGCTGTGCTTGTGTACCCCAAGTACACCACACAGCTAAAATAATGATAATGAAATATTTGCGCATATTAGAGAGCGTCTTTGATATCTAAAAGTAATGCTTTGATTTTCAGCAAAGTATCCGCGATATGGGCATTGCAGGTCTCTTGCATGAAATTGCTTTTCATGGCCTCCTTGGCACCTTTGAGGGTATAGCCCTTGGTTTTGGTCAGGTAATGGATGGTTTTGATGATATCTATATCTTGACGGGTATAATATCGCTCGCCTTTCTTATTCTTGAAAGGTTTGATTTCTGTAAATTCCTTCTCCCAGAAACGCAAGGTGGCAGGAGTGAGACCGAACATTTTGGCGGTATCTCCAATACTGAAATACGAGCGCTCGATATCCATATTCATCATATCTTCTTCCATAACTATTCCTCCTCCCGGGCAGCGGCCCTACGGTTGTCTTTCTCCTTGATACTTTCGCGTTTGTCGTACATCTTCTTGCCTCGAGCCAAAGCGATGTCTAATTTTGCGTAGCCTTTCTCATTGATCCACAGCAAGGTAGGAATGATAGTCGTACCACGGTCATTGAGTTTGCTTTGCAGTTTTTTCAGTTCCTTTTTGTTGAGCAGCAGTTTGCGGTCGCGTTTGGGCTCATGGTTGTTATAGCTGCCGTGGGCATATTCGCTGATGTGCAGGTTATGCACCCACAACTCTCCGTTGATGAAAGAGCAGTAGCTATCCACCAAGTTGGCTTTGCCTGCGCGGATGGATTTGATTTCGGTACCACAAAGCACCAAGCCCGCCGAAAACGATGTCAGCAGGTAGTATTCAAACTCCGCTTTCCGGTTTTTTATAGCGATTTGCGTAGGGTTTTTCTCTTTTGCCATTTTTGATTAAATCAATCTACAAAAATACACAAATTTCTTGATTCATCAATTGAGTTCATCGACAGGTACTGGACGACGGCGCAAGAAAAACCAAGCAATGGCGGCATAGACAGCTATGCAGGCAGTATTCAGCACCAGACGCAGCCACTGGGCATCAATGTTTTCCAGACTCCAGCGCAAGCCTACGTATGCCAGACCCATCAACACGAAAATCAGACCGATACGCAACCACTTATAGGGGATGGGATAGTACTTGGCTCCCAAGGAAGCACTCAGGATAAACATAACCAGATAGCTAGCCAAGTGTCCAAAAGCAGAAGCCCAATAGGAATAGAGCGGCATGAACACCACATTCACCACGGTAGTGACCGTCAAACCTGCCAAGGTAATCCAGACAGCCATATTGGTACGGCCTGAAAGCTTGTACCACATGGACACATTAAAGAGCATGCCCAACAACATGTAGCTGAGAAGCATAATCGGCACTACACCCATTCCGGCACGGAAGTCAGGACCCAAGAAGAGGCATATAATGTCGATATAACCCACTACACCCAGGAATACCAAGCCGCAGAAAGCAATGAAATATTCCATCACCACGGCATAGAGTTCTTTGGAGTTTTTGTCCCGAGCCCGCTGAAAGAAGAAAGGCTCAGCGGCGTAGCGGAACATCTGGATAAAGAGGTTCATAATCACCGCCAGCTTCACCGCCGCCTGATACACGCCCAAGGAAGCGCGCCAAGCTTCGGCCGAAGTGTCGAAGTAACGGAAAAGAATACGGTCCATAAAATCATTGGCTACGCCGGGAAGCGCCGCCACCATAAGCGGCACCGCATACAGCAGCATCCGCTTTACCACATCTCTGTCCCAGACGAGTCTGAGTCGCAGTATGTCGGGGATAAAAAGCAGCAGACACAGCACACAGCTGACGAAGATGGCAAAGATAGGATAAGTGAAATCCGGCTGCTTGGGCCATACGAAGAAAAGTATCAGATTGACACCAGTCTCGGTAAGGATTTTCACGGTCTTGATCACAGCAAACTTCATGGCCTTATGTTCCTGCCTCAATTTGGCGAAGAGAATGGCAGTAATGCTGTCACAGAAAAGGATGGAAGCCACGTAAATGATGAGGCTGCGATAGCCGTGATAACCCAATGCATCCGAGATGGGACCCGAAAAGGCCACCATACAGGCCAGAAAAGCCAGATTGAGTCCAAAAACCGTAAGCAAGGCACCGCTATAAACCTTGCGAGGATCCTCCCCTTCCTTGTTGGCAAAACGAAAACAACCCGTCTCCAAACCCAGCACCAGCACCACCTGCAAAATGGCGATGTAGGCCATGAACTCGGTAACCACACCATACTGCACTTGCGTGAGCAATCGCGTATAAATAGGCACGAAGAGAAAATTGAGGATGCGTGCCAAGATGGAGCTCAGACCATAGATGGCGGTCTCTCCCGCCAATTGTTTCAATGGATTTGCCATATTTCTTGCAAATTTTTATGTTTTTGCAGAAAGATGATTTTGCGCCTTTATTTTTGCAACACCACCTGCTGTTTTTTCCAACTGCAAAAATACACATTTTTATCCACCCGACAAAATAATTTCCCGTAAATTAGAATACCCCTGCACATCAAAAAAATGATTATTTTTGCAAAAATTTTGAATGATGAATTTATTCGCTTTAGGTTTTTTGAAATTCGGCATTTCCGATGCGGTGGATATCCTGCTGGTAGCCATCCTGATGTACTGGCTGTACAAGCTTTTGCGGGGTACCGGTGCCGTGAAAGTTTTCTTCGCTATCTTCATAGTTTTTATCATCTGGACTGTGGCCCGATACTTCCATCTGACCATGTTCGCCGATATTTTAGGCAAGATTTTCAGTGTGGGTCTTATCGCGCTGATTGTCATTTATCAGCCCGAAATCCGCAAATTCCTCACTTACATCGGCAACACACATTTCACGAAGTTCATTGAAAAACGACGTAATAAAAATCTGAGTGCGGAAGACTATGCCGAAGACATCGACTCCATTGTTCGCGCATGCAAACGTATGGCCAGTTCCAAAACCGGTGCCCTTATCATCATCGCCCGCGACACCCCACTCTACGATTATCTACAAACCGGCGAGAAGATAGACTCGCTCATTTCCCGTGAACTATTAGAGAATATCTTCTTCAAAAACAGTCCGTTACACGATGGGGCCGTCATCATCAAGGAGCACCGTATTGCGGCAGCCCGCTGCATTCTGCCCGTGTCCAAAGAAGAAGACCTTCCCACCGACTTGGGTTTGCGCCACCGCTCCGCCATCGGCGCCACCCAGTTCACCGACGCACTGGCCATCGTAGTGTCCGAACAGACTGGACAAATATCACTGTGTGAGCAAGGTAAGATTACCCGCGACATCTCCCCCACCGTGCTCAACCAAATGCTGCAGGAAGCACTGAAACAGTGAAACGGAGAGACATGCACTGCGTGCATTCGGGAAGACGTGGAGATGTGGGACGGTATCGTATAACCGAGTGAACGAAGTGAACGACTTCCCGAACGAATGAAATGAGTGTCTCCACGAGCGAACAAAGTGAGCGTCTCCTCGAACGAATGAAATGAGCGTCTTAACATAAATGAATAAACAAACAATAACATGACAATACTAAATTACATCACCTGGACCGTCAACCCCGTGGCCTTTTCATTAGGGCCCATCGAGGTGAGATGGTACGGTCTGCTTCTGGCATTCGGCTTTTTCTTTTCGTATCTTACTCTAAGCAAGATATTCAAAACCGAAAATATTTCCCAGCAATTGTGCGACAAATTGTCCATCTGGACCATTGTTTGGACTATCGTGGGCTTGCGTCTGGGACATTTTCTGTTTTACGAACCCGAATATTTCACTAGCCTCAAGGGTATTAGCGAGATTATTCTGCCCATTCAAGACGGACAGTTTGTCGGTTATCAAGGACTAGCTAGTCACGGGGCCGTTATCGCCATCATATCGTTTCTATGCTATTTCGCATGGAAATACAAAATGAACGCCTTATGGCTGCTCGACCGCCTGTCATTGGTGATTCCCATCGCCGCCGGCATGGTGCGTATCGGTAACCTGATGAACCACGAAATCGTGGGCAGCATCACCACCGTGCCTTGGGCTTTCGACTTTACACTTGGCGGTCCCGGCATCGCGGGCACAATGCGTCATCCCGCCCAATTATACGAGGCCTGTGTCTATCTGCTGCTGTTCCTGGCATTTTTCATTTATTATTTCAAATTTGCCAAAGGCAAAGTACCCGCAGGAAGAGCTACAGGAGTGCTTCTTTTTGTGATTTTCACCGCCCGCTTTATCATTGAGTTCTTCAAGGAAGTACAAGTCAGCCGCGAAGTGGGCATGACTCTCGATATCGGTCAGAAACTGAGTATCCCCTTCATCCTTATCGGTTTAATCTTGTTGATTTACTCTATCGTAAAGCGTGATAACATTCCTGTCTATAAGGAAATCGATTGGCAGAAAGACAAAAAAGAAAAAAAATAGTGTTATGTGGCTGAATTTCAAAGGAAAACTCTGTGACTTGTCCCACCCTTTGGTGATGGGAATCCTGAATTATACGGAAGATTCCTTTTATGACGGAGGCCGCTATACCAGTGAAAAAGCCATTTTGGACCGTGCTTCCCAGCTGCTGGAAGAAGGTGCAGACCTGATTGACATCGGTGCCATGTCCACCCGACCAGGAGCCGCCGATATTGACGAAGTCACCGAAATTGAACGCATCCAGCAAGCGGTGACACTTATCCTACAGCATTTCCCCGACACCATTATTTCAATAGACACCTGGCGGGCATCGGTTGCCCAAGTGGCATTGGACCACGGAGCCGCCATGATCAATGACGTGTCTGGAGGTACTTTCGATGAAGAAATGATTCCCACTGTGGCCAAGGCCAGAGTGCCTTATTGCCTGATGCACACTCCTGCCAAACCCGATGTGATGCAGCAACACACCCACTATGACAACCTCATCGGCGATATGTTGCGCTTTTTCGGTACCCAAGTGGCCAAACTGAAAGAGCTTGGCGCTAACGACATCATTCTTGACCCAGGCTTTGGTTTTGGTAAAACCTTGGAACAGAATTATTTTCTGATGAACAAGCTGAATGCCTTTAACAGCTTTGGCTTGCCGATACTGGTGGGAATATCTCGGAAATCAATGATATACAAACTGTTGGACACCGATGCCCAGCACGCCTTGAACGGCACCACCGTCCTGAACACCCTCGCCCTGATCAAAGGCGCCCACATCCTCCGGGTACACGATGTGAAAGAAGCCAAGGAATGCGTGAAGATGGTGGTGATGTACCAGAAGGCAAGCGATGCGTGAAGACGTGAAGAAACTCGCTTCGCTCGCACGTAAAGACGTGGAGACGTGGAGGCGGAATAAAAGAGATATGACGAAATTTTTTCGTCTTAACGAATGCACACTGTGCATGTCTTAACGCCTTAACACATAACCGAATAAAACACATTAACATGAAAAAACACCTACTACTGATAACCGCTCTTCTCTGGGCCTTTACCCTCTCCGCCCAGGAGCCTGCCGGCTACTACAATGCCGCTGACGGGAAAAAAGGTCGGGCCTTACGGATTGCTTTGGCGCAAATCATCAATACCAACACCACCTCCCTAACCTACAGCGAACTTTGGGGCAAGTTTCCCCAGACGGATGTCAAGAGCAACGGCAAGATTTGGGACATTTACTCCGATATTCCTGGTGGAACTCCACCCTACGAGTACACCCCCGTTACCGACCAATGTGGCAGTTATAGCAGTGAAGGGGATTGCTATAATCGGGAGCATGTGGTGCCCCAAAGTTGGTTCAATGGTCAGACTCCCATGTACACTGACTTGTTTCACATGTACCCTACCGATGGCTGGGTGAACAACAAGCGGGGCAACCTACCCTTTGGCGAAGTGGGCAATGTAAACTGGACCAGCCGCAACGGTTCTAAAATCGGAAGTTGCACCACCCCTGGCTATTCGGGCACAGTTTTCGAACCCATTGATGCTTTCAAAGGCGACATTGCCCGACTGCTGCTGTACATGTGCACCCGCTACTACAATCGCGATTTCGACCAAAGCACCCCCTCCATGTTCACCGACGGCAACCTCAACCCTTGGGCTTTGGCCATGCTGATTCGCTGGCATGAGGAAGACCCTGTAAGTCAGAAAGAGATAGACCGCAATAATGCCGTTTATAACATCCAGCACAACCGCAACCCCTTTGTGGACTATCCTGAATTGGTGGGCAAAATCTTCGGCGCCGACTCGGTCAACGCCTTCCAATATGGCAATGCGGTTGCCTTGATTGATCCTGCCTTGGTGGCAGTTTATCCCAACCCCGCCCATGAGCAATTCACTATTCAGAGCAATTCAGTAGAAATAAACGAAATCATTATTTTCGACCTCCTCGGCAAAGGGGTACTACACACCGAAGCTCTCAACAATCATTGCACCGTCAACGTCTCCCACTTTCCTGCCGGACTCTACCTCCTGAAAATCCACAGTGCAAACCAAGCGGTCATTGTCAAAAAGCTGGTGATACAGTAATTTTATGTAATTTTGCACTCTAATTTACTGCAATGAAAAGACTATCCCTTGTCATCGTTTTTGGATTACTGCTGATATCCCTTGGCTTCGCCCAGACGCAAACCATCAGGATGATGCACTACAACCTGTTGTTTTACACCGAACAGGGTTCGGGAGGCTGTAACTCCAGTACCAACAATCTGAATACCAAAGACGCAGCATTGCGCACCATTATTGATTATGTGGAGCCCGACGTGTTCGTAGTCAATGAAATTGGCAGCAACGTGAGCTATGCCGACCGCATCGTCAACAATGTATTGAATACCAACGGACGACAAGGCTATCAGCATGGCCCCCTGACCAATTATTCTGGTGGAAATATTGCCAATATGCTGTTTTACAACTCCGCCAAATTAGCTTTCCACAGCCATTTCTCCCTCAACACTGTCAACCGCGACATTAACGGCTACAAGATGTATTATATCACACCGAATCTGTCCCATGGCGACACCGTTTTCACCACCTTTATCCTAATGCACCTGAAGGCGGGAACCGGCAGCGACAATGAGCAAAAACGGTTAAGCCAGGTGACGAGGTTGATGAACTATCTGGAGAGCACAGGCTTATATGGAAATATCTGTCTCTCAGGAGATTTCAACATATACGGGGCTTCCGAAGACGCTTACCAGCACCTGATCCATTATTCCAACAGCCTGTATAAATTTTACGATCCTATTAACATGGAAGCGGAATGGAACAACTCCTACGGCTCCCGATACGTCCACACCCAATCCACCCACAGCGATGACAATGGCTGTGTTTCCCCAGGAGGCCTGGATGACCGTTTCGACTTTATTCTGGTCTCCTCACCCGTCTATTACGGCAGCCGCAAAGTGAGCATTGTGGACGGCAGCTATAAGGCTCTTGGCAATGATGGCAACCATTTCAACAAAAGCATCAATTATTCCACCAATCAGGCAGTTCCGTCCAGTGTAGCCAATGCCCTCTACAATATGTCAGACCACCTGCCTGTGATTATGGATTTAGCCATTGACGTCAGCCCTATGTCCGTATCGGCACCTTCCATTGCCGATTTCGAGGTATATGCGATCAATCCCGTCGAAGACCATCTGAAAATCAGTATTCTGCCATCCGGCGAAGAGGATATGCTGATAGAGTTGTATTCTTTGGAAGGCAAACTGCTGATGAGCAAACGACAAAGAGTAGGCAGCGATGGAGTACGAATGGAATTAGACTTCCCTTACTCTTCCGGCCTATACATTCTCAAAATCACCGACAGCCATAATGCCACGGTGATCAAAAAGATAGTAAAATAATTAGTTAATTAGCAAATTAGTTAATGTGCTAATTATCACCAGATACGAGTCATTTATTTAATTTACTAATTAACGAATTAACTAATTTGCTAATTATCTACAGATTCAGTATCGAGATAATCTCCGACTCCATGAATTCACCGCCGGGGTAGCGGGCGGTGTAGTCTAGATTGAGCCAAATCTGTTTCTGGTTGTCTATATGATAATGAAGTCTTTTCCCATCTGATTCCGCCTTGAACATCACCTGCTTGATGATGTAGTTGATGTCTTCCAGATTATCCTTGTCGCCGATCAGGATTTCAGGATACACATGCTCGGTAGTGTGTACCAGCCGCATGGTGCCACCAATGGACATAATCGCCGCAGCCATCATGATGGAATGATCGTCACAGTCGCCCGAGAAAACGCCCAAATTTTCGCTGGCCTTGACCAGGTACTCCTGTCCTAACGGGTCGTTGACATAATTCCAACGCCGATTGATGTCACGGAAAACCGCGAAACACTGGATCAAGCGGCGATACTCGTGATATTCGGTGATATACTTTTTCAAACTGTCATCCGCCGTTAATGAAACCGCGTAATTCCGTACCTCCGGGTTGTAGTAGTCCACGGCTTGGATATACTTGGTTTTATGCGGGAAAGGCCGCAAATCCCGGGGAGTGCTGTCCGGCTCGGGCTCGGTGAAAATACTGTACACCATCTCCTTGTAATCCTTGTACGCCAAGCGGAATCCATAGCCATTAGTCAAGGAGCCAAATGCTAAAAAGCCCAACAGCAGCAGCCAAAGCACCGAAACAATAATTTTCCGCTTCCTCAAAAGGAAGGTAATCAATGCCACCAAAGCCAGAAACAACAAAAAACGATCAAGATTATAGGGCCAATGGGCATTAGGGACATAACTAAAAACAATAAAGACCAACGGTATAAGCAACAAATACGCCAATACACCGAAGATAATCCTTAAGGTTTTTTGAGTGTCTGGTAACTTTTTCATTATCAATTTTGAAGATGCAAAAATACAATTAAATTAGCAAATGTGCAAATTAGTTAATGTGATAATTTGTCAATTTATGCATTATCAGTTAGTTGGCTACTTGACAAATTATTAATAGTAACATCCTATTATATGCTTGCATATAATTCAAGAAATTTTTGTAATTTTGCACCTTCCTTAAAAGGTAGTGGCGAATTGGATAACCTATTTATTTTTAATTCATTATGGGAGGTTTCTTTGGTGTTGCATCGCACAAGGAATGCGCATCTGATTTATTTTATGGTATAGATTACCATTCACATTTAGGAGCAAAACGCGCCGGTATGGCCACAATGGAAGGAGAAAACTTCTTCCGCTCCATCCACAACATCGAAAACACTTATTTCAGAACCAAGTTCAGCGACAGTTTGCCGAAATTCAAAGGCACGCACGGTATAGGTGTCATCAGCGATACCGATGCCCAGCCCATTGTGGTCAACTCACATTTGGGCCGTTTCGCCATCGTCACCGTCGGCAAGATCAACAACCTGGCGGAACTGGAAAAGGAGTGTCTGAGCCTTAACCAGCAGTTCACCGAGCTGAGCTCCGGCAGCACCAACCCTACTGAGCTAGTCGCCCTGCTTATCACGCGAGGCAAGGATTTTGTGGACGGCATCCAGAATGTGTTCCGCAAAGTGCAAGGTTCCTGCACCATGCTGATTCTAACCAACGACGGATTGATTGTCGCCCGTGATTTTCTGGGCCGCACCCCTGCCATCATCGGCAAGAACCATGAGGGCTATGCAGTGGCTTTCGACAGTCACAGTTTCGACAATCTGGATTATCAGGTGGAACATTATGTAGGACCAGGTGAGATCATGAAGGTCACCGCCGACGGATTCTCACAACTGCTGGCCCCGAACCCACAGATGCAGATTTGCTCTTTCCTGTGGATATACTATGGTTTCCCCTCTTCAGCCTACGAAGGCATCAATATCGAACAGATGCGTTACCAAGGCGGTTATGAGATGGGCAAGGAAGACGACATAGAGGCCGACTTCGTGTCAGCTATCCCCGACTCAGGTATCGGCATGGCTCTGGGTTATGCCACCGGCAAAGGTATTCCCTACCAGCGAGGCATCGTCAAATACACCCCCACCTGGTCTCGTAGTTTTATGCCCGTCAATCAGGAAACCCGCGAGCATGTGGCCAAGATGAAGCTGCTGCCCAACGCCGCCATCCTGAAAGGCAAACGCGCTGTTTTCTGCGATGACTCCATCGTGCGTGGCACCCAGTTGCGCGACAATGTGCGCAAACTTTACGAATATGGCGCCAAGGAAGTGCATATCCGCATCAGCTGTCCACCCCTGCTCTACGGCTGCAAGTTCATCAACTTCTCGGCTTCCAAGTCGGAGATGGAGCTGATCTCACGCCGTGTGATTGAAGAACTGGAAGGTGACAGCAAGAAAAACCTGCACCTCTATATGGATGACACCACCCCGCAGTATGCCAATATGGTAGAGAAAATCCGCCAGCATCTGGGCGTGGACTCCCTGAAATTTAACAAACTGAGTACCATCGCCAAGGCTATCGGCCTGCCCAAAGACCGCCTTTGCACCTACTGCTTCGACGGAGCAGAGATTTAATTTGTTAATTAGCAAATGTGCAAATTAGTTAATTGATTATAAGGCAATTTATTGATATAGTGTTAATTTGCTAATTAACCAATTAACTAATTTGCTAATTGATTTTTTTGTATCTTTGCAGAATTATTATTCACAAAAATAAGAAGATTATGTCAGGAAAAACAATGGTAAGATATTCAGACGAGGAACTGGCTGAATTCAAGGAATTGATTGAAGGCAAGATTGCCGAAGCCAAAGAGAACCTGGCTGCCTACTTGGAGGCATACAGCAATGCCGGAAACGACACCATGGACACCGCCCCCACCTTCAAAAACCTGGAGGAAGGCAATATGGTGCTGTCAAAAGAGGAAAACGGACAGTTGGCTGCGCGTTTGGAGAAATATATCAAGAATCTTGAAGCAGCTCTCATTCGTATTGAGAACAAGACCTACGGCATCTGCCGCGTTACGGGTAAACTTATCCCGAAAGAACGCCTCAGAATCGTCCCCCATGCTACATTGAGCTATGAAGCTAAAATGAACCAGAACAAATAAGACTCTGTGAAAAAAAGTACCAAACTCTACCTGCTCTCCAGCTGCATCATTGTCCTCTTCATCATTTTAGACCAAATACTGAAGATTTGGGTCAAGACGCACATGGCGTTAGGCGAACACATTCCAGTGCTTGGCAACTGGTTTTACCTTTATTTCATCGAAAATGAAGGCATGGCATTTGGTTTGTCATTCGGACAAAATATCGGCAAACTACTGCTTACTGTCGGGCGTGTCCTCATTGTAGGCTTCCTGATTTATTATCTTATCAGACTGATTAAGAAAGACAAAACCGATTGGATCGGGGCCACTGTGCTGTCGCTTATCATCACCGGTGCGGTGGGTAATATCATCGACTCACTGTTTTACGGACTGATATTTTCCGAAAGCACCCCTCTCACAGTGGCTACGCTGTTCCCCGAAGGTGGAGGCTATGCTCCCATGCTCTTCGGCAAGGTAGTCGATATGTTCTATTTTCCGCTATTTGTTATCCCCGACTGGTTCCCATTATGGGGCGGCGACTATTTCTTCCCCGCCATTTTCAACATGGCGGACAGCTGCGTCACCGTGGGTATTGTGCTGGCATTGATTTTCTATAAACGCATATTCCCTGAAAATTTAGAGTTAAAGACCAAGGATTAAGAATTCAAAATCCTTAATCCTGTAATCACTTCATCTTCTAACCTTCTAACCATGAGTATAGAAATCATGTCCCCCGTGGGCTCGTATGAGTCACTGATGGCCGCCATCCAGGCTGGCGCCGGTTCCGTGTATTTCGGCGTGGGGAAGATGAACATGCGTTCCCGCTCCGCCGCAAATTTCGACTACGACGACTTGCAGCAGCTTACCCAAATCTGCAAAGAGCATCAGGTCCGCTCTTACCTGACCGTCAACACTATAGTCTATAACGATGAGGTGGAGGAGATGAAAAAGTTGGTGGATTTGGCCAAAAAATGCGAGGTTTCCGCCATTATCGCCTCCGACTGGGCAGTGATTCAGTACTGCCGGAAAGTCGGCATGGAGGTTCATGTTTCCACCCAGTGCAACATCACCAACATTGAGGCGGTGCGCTTTTACGCCCAGTTTGCCGATGTGCTGGTGCTGGCCCGCGAGGTTAGTCTAGCCCAAGCCGCCGACATTTGCCAGACCATTAAAAATGAGCATATCTGCGGTCCCTCCGGCAAACTGATACAAATAGAAATGTTCGTCCATGGGGCTTTGTGCATGGCGGTGTCCGGCAAATGCTACCTCAGCCTCGACAATATGGGGTATTCCGCCAACCGCGGAGCCTGCATGCAACTCTGCCGCCGCAAATACACTGTCAAAGACACGGAGTCTGACCTGGAACTGGAAGTAGATGGCAAGTATATCATGTCTCCCAAAGACCTGTGTACCATCGGCATTCTGGACAAAATCGTCAAGGCGGGCGTAACGGTGCTGAAAATTGAGGGCCGTGGCCGTTCCGCCGAATATGTCAAAATGGTGACCGCCTGCTATCACGAAGCCCTGAAAGCCATTGAGGATGGCAGTTTCTCCCAAGAGAAAGTCGGCCAATGGATGGAGCGGCTGCGCAGTGTCTTCAATCGCGGTTTTTGGGAAGGCTACTACCTAGGCCGCACCCTAGGCGAGTGGTCCGAACGCTATGGCTCACAAGCTACCCGTGTAAAAACCCATATCGGCAAAATCACCAATTACTACGCTAATATTGGTGTGGCGGAAATTTTGATAGAAACAGACAAACTTGAACTGGGTGACAACATTCTGATCACGGGACCCACCACTGGAGTTTACGAAGACACCCTGCAAGAAATAAGGGTGGATCTGAAGCCCACCAAATGCGCCGAAAAAGGCGTGTACTGCTCCATTCCCACCAAAGAACTGGTGCGCCGCGGCGACAAAGTCTATAAATGGCTGGAAGTGGCTGATGAGTTTTAGTTTTTTTGACAAAAACATAAAAAACACTTTTCATGTCTGGAAGAAATGAACGCCTGATTTTCAAAAACATATAAAAATTTGTTTTTCTTTGCGAATGGATAAATGCTTAAGAGGTCGGAATAAAAATCAAACTTGTTTGTATTTTTGTTTCGACCTCTTAAACGAATGCTTGTAAAAGCATCCATTCACAAAAATGTTTTTCTTGTTTTTTTAAATCATAGCGCAACTTTCATCCGGCGCTTGTAGATTTCGAAGGTATTTTCCAAAAGGGAGGCGATGGTCATCGGACCTACGCCTCCAGGAACAGGCGTGATAGCAGCCGCTTTTTTCTCGATACTTGACACATCGATGCTGTTATAGACATCCCCTACCAACTTATTATCTACGCTGTTAATGCCCACATCCACCACCACCGCACCGGGTTTGATCATATCGGCGTTAATCAGGTTGGGACAACCGATGGCCACAATCAGAATCTCCCCTTGACGGGTCAAATATGGCAGGTCGCGGGTTTTGCTGTGACAAACCGTCACCGAAGCATTTTCGCGCAACATCAACTGCGCCATGGGCTTGCCCACCAGATTGCTGCGGCCAATCACCACCGCATGCTTCCCCGCGATTTCAATGCCTTCGGATTTCAGCAGCGACAGAATGCCTTTAGGGGTACACGGAATAATGCAGTCGCTTGCGGTACTCAACAAACCCACATTCATCGGATGCAGGCCATCCACATCCTTGTGATAATCTATAGCTCTGAGAATCACATTCTTGTCAATGTGTTTCGGAACTGGCAACTGTACCAAAATGCCATCCACGCTATCGTCCTCATTCAATTGCTGAATCAAATCCAGCAATTCCGCCTGGGAAGTGGAAAACGGCAGGAAATGCAGGTCGCTTTCGATGCCAATCTCATTGCAAGCTTTGCCTTTGTTTTTCACGTAAATCGAACTGGCAGGATCGTTGCCCACCAAAATAATCGACAGCTTAGGCGCACGGCCGTATTTGTTTTTGCAGAAATCTATCTCGATGGCCAGTACTGACCTTATTTTTCGGGCTAAAGCTGCCCCATTCATGATTCTCATGGCACCTCCGATTTGAAAATGCAAATTTACGGAATTTTTTGATTGACTAATTTGCTAATTAACAAATTTGCACATTTGCTAATTTTTACTATCTTTGCAGAGTAATTTCAAAAAATAAAAGTCATGAAAGCTTCACAGTTAATTACCTTCTTAGGCGGTGCCTTCCTCGGTGCCATTATCGCTCTTTTGTTAGCTCCCGAAAGCGGTGACGATACCCGCGAGAAAATCAAATCCAAACTGGAAGAAAAAGGCATTAAGCTGTCCAAAGAGCAGCTGGATGAATTTATCGATTCCATCAAAGAGAAATTAAACCTCAAGAAAGACCAGGAAGTCATTATCGACGACGAGCCGACCGCGGCTGAATAAGCATAAACTATGATATTTGATTTTTTCAAAAAATCCGAAGACAATCACGACGCCTATAAAAGTATCGCCCAAAACGCCAAGGAGTATGGGGAGTTGTACCTGCAACTGTTCAAACTCAACGCGGTAGGGGCACTGTCGCAATTTGTCTCCTACCTGATTGTCATCATCGTCGGCGCAATGCTTTTGGTGACAGTGCTCATCTTTTTAGCCATAATTATGGTACTTTGGCTGAAAAATCTAACCGGAAGCCTGATATATAGTCTGCTGATCATGAGCGGCATTTTTGTGCTGTTGTTCCTCATCCTGTTACTATTCCGCAAAAAACTCATGCTCAACCCCATCATCAAAAAAATGAGCTCTATTCTCTTCAACAAAGAAAGCGAACATGCTGATGATGAGGATTTTGAAGATGTTACTGAACATGAGATAAGCACCGTTTCCAGCCAAGAACCTGTTGTTGACCCATTATTTCACAAGGAGGATGTACATGATTAACAAACGAGTTTCTTCCTATCACAGCATCTCGACCCTCGATGAGCTCGAACGCGAGAAAAAACACGTCAAGAAGCTAATCCAGAAGCAGGGCGACTCCGTGGAGAAAGACTGGAACGAGATTTACGGCTTTTGGAGTTTTGTGCCCAAAACCGCCAACTTTGTCACGAATTTCGTCAGCAATATCCCCATCAACCTCAATATACTGACTTTCATTTTTGACATTTTGCGTAAAAGAAAGAGAAAATGAACGGAGACCCTCGACTATACCAGCTATTGGACGAACTTCATATTTCCTACGAATACATCGAGCACCCGCCGGCTCCCACTATTGAAATCGCCAAGCAATATTGGGCGGGACATGACGCACAGCACTGCAAGAACCTGTTTTTCCGCAACCATAAGGGGAACCGGCATTATCTGGTCATTCTGAACTGCGACCAGGACATGGCCATTCATGACATCGAAAAACAATTGCACCAGGGCAAATTGAGTTTCGCCTCCGAGGCACGTATGGACAAATATTTAGGTGTGAAGCCGGGGTCTGTGACTCCTTTCGGCCTCATTAATGATCAGGAGCATCATGTCACAGTTTTCTTGGATCAAACACTGCAACAGGCTGAAAAACTGAGTTTTCACCCTTGCATCAACACTGCCTCCCTCATCATCAAAAGAGAGGACTTGATCAAATTTCTGGATTACTGCGGAAACCAGTATGTGTGGATGGAGGTTTACTAAACCTCTCCAGCGGACTATTTCACCGCCATATTCTTTTTCGACGGTTCCGGAGTACTCAACCACGTGACATTGGCATACACGATGTGCAGGGAAATCTCCTCGCCAGTGGTTCTGTTGCGTAATTTTCCGCTTTGTTCCGCTGTGATGGTCTGTGTTTCAACATCTACTGATATCAGATTAGTCATCAGGTCAACGGCTTCCCAATTTGGCATATCCGACTCATCCACATCATCCTCACTGGCCATATAAACCAAATCAGATTCCACGTTTCCTGTGGAAGTAATATCCATCCAGCCCTGAAACTGGGGATATTCGGCACCCTCATTTTTGTACAGCCAAAAACGAATCTTGCCAGGCATCGTCTGATCATCTGCATGAAACGAACTTGCCATCCAAGTATTATCACCCATCACCACCGTAACGCTTCCTTCCTCATATTCGCCACCAGCGTATTCAAAAATGGCCGTATAGGAAGCGTCAGCGGTTACAGTTACCCTACGCGGATTATTGGTGCTGCCGTTTTTCCAGCAGACAAATTTGTAATTGGGATTAGGCACCGCCGTCAAGGTGGCCATGGTGTTTTTCTCGTAAACACCGCCGCCAGTCACAGTTCCCATAGAACTGTCGTTGACATTCACCGTGACAGTAAACTGTTCATGTTTATTACAAGACATCAGCATTATACATGCCAAAAGAGCCAATCCTATCAATTTCAGTGTTTTCATCATATATTCTTTTAGTTTGAAATCAAAATGCAAAGATACACATTTATTTTTCAGGAAATGATTTAGGCAAATCCACTTCCCATTTTTTCCCGTTTTTAACAAGATAAACACTTCCCGTATGAGTATACAAGGGTGATTTTGTCTCAAAAATAAGCAAAGCAGTATCTTGATTTAAAGAAATTTGTTGCAAATTTACGGTCACTGGAAGATTTTTTTTCACTTCGTCTTCTGGTGCCATATCAACAAAATCCTCCATTCTGTCTATAATAGGCAGTGATGATTCTGTAACATATTTTCTTGCTTCATCAAAATTATAATTACCCACAGCATCCAAATAATGCTGTCCAACATTCGCAGCTTTTTTTTCCTGTGAAGTGGAACAATTTGTCAATAAAAATACGGAAATAATAATCCAAACTATTTTTTTCATCTGAGAATACAAAAAAAGGGTTCCCATAAAATAAGAACCCTTTCAACAATATTAAAAAAATTTACTTTTTAGCCTTAACAATGCCGTATACTTGACCTTTAAATTCATTGGTGTTTATACTCTTTGCAGTACTAGCATCCAAAGTTACATCAACATATTTAATAACCAAATTTTTCACAATAGTTTGGTTTTGCGATAATTGAGCGTAAATGTCAATAGTGGGAACAGTCAATGTGTATGAGGTCCGCAATGAGGTTGCATCAAAAGAAAAACCAGTCATAGTCATAGGATCGTTATATTGTGAAGATAACCATGCGTAATCTCCTGTCGTGATAGAATCAGTATGAGCTTGATTAGTATATATGATATAACCTGTTTGCTTATAATAGCTTATTCGCATATTCTGTGTTGCTTGGGCATCCAAAATAACAATACCATCTGTTGAGGGAAAATAAGATTCCGCCGTACGATATAAATCAAACGAGTTGTAGTTTTGACCCTCGTAATTGATGTACATATTTCGATTGATCAATTCAGGTGTCCATGATTCGCCGTCAAAAGTTATAGTAATCGGATCAGTTGTGGTTTGACCACCACCACCAGGAGTTTCACTTTGATTATTGCTGTTATCTGGTTTTGGATTGTCTTTCTTACATGAAACGAACATCATGCTGCATGCCAATAAAGCAATGCCTAAAAATCTTAATGCTTTCATTTTGTTTTGATTTTAGTTATTAAATTAGGTGAATTCTTCTTTTTTCTTATCCTTCTAATAAACGTTGCAAAGATACATTTATTATTCGTATTTTGAACGAAAAAAAAATTAAAAGTTTTTCTGGAATAAAATTTATGATTTTTTGAGAAAATCCATCATCTGACGGATAGCTCTTCCCCTATGGCTAATGCTGTTTTTCTCCTCTTCACTCATCTCGGCAAAAGTACGGTCAAAGCCATCTGGCAGGAACACGGGGTCGTAACCAAATCCAGACACACCACGCTGATTCTCAATAATCTGTCCATCCACACGGCCTTCAAACAAATACTCTTTTCCATCCAAAATCAAGGCGATAACCGTCTTGAAACAAGCCTTGCGGTTTGTTTTCCCCTTCATTTCGCATAGTAACTTGTCCACATTGTCCTGATAGCTGCAGTGCTCACCGGCATAACGAGCGGAATAGACCCCCGGACGACCGTCTAAGGCTTCCACCTCCAAACCTGTGTCATCGGCAAAGCAATTGACATGAAACCGCTTCTGCACATAATGGGCCTTTTGCAAAGCATTACCCGACAGCGTGTCGGCAGTCTCCGGAATTTCCTCGAAACAACCGATGTCTTTCAGATTCTTTATCTGGATAAAAGACGCGGCGATTTCACGAGCTTCCTCAGTTTTATGCTGGTTGTGAGTGGCAAAAATCAGTTCCATAGCATTTAAAACAAGAAAAGATGATATAAGATCAATTATATCATCTAAACTAAATTATTCGATTTTATTGGACATCTACTATTGAGCAGCACCTTCCACTTCAATAGCCTGTTTACCTCTGTAGTAACCACATTCGGGGCATACACGGTGAGGCAGAACAGCAGCACCACAATGACTGCAAGTGGTGAACTGAGGAGGAGTCATAAAATCATTAGCTCTTCTCTTGTCTCTTCTCGTCTGAGAATGTCTTCTTTTCGGATTCGGCATAGCTTTATTATTTTATATGTTTTAATCTAACTTTAAGTCCTTCAATGCGGCCCAGCGTTCATCGATTTCCTGAGGTTTTTCGTTCTGCGACAGACTCTCCAACTTCTTCAAAACCTCAGGATTGCATGTTGAATTTCCGTTCTCATCATCGGGATGCACAATGCGGTGCGGCAACGCCAGACGAATGGTCTCATAAATGAAATGGAACAAATCCAACTCATAAATGTTCTCATCCACCATCCAGATGTTCTCGTCGTTTTCAAAATCCTCCTCCACTTCCGGCACGAGATTCACAATCAGCTGCTCATTAAAGTCCATCGGAATGGTCACCGGATCGAGGCAGCGGTCACATGGAGACACCACCTCACCGACAAAATGGAACTTCAGATCCAACATTTTCTCACTTTTGTCCATTTCAATCTGCAAATTCAACAACCCGTCTTCCACTTCTGAAATCTCGGACAATTCAAAGAACGCTTTATCACAAATCATTGAATACGAATAAGTTCCGATATCCACACCCGCAATTCTGATCTTGTAATCGTCTCTTTTTTCCTTCGTCTTCATGCTGCGATTTTTGGGGTTGCAAATATACAAAGTTTTTTAATATAAACTATTTAGTGTTGATTTTTTTTAATTGACAGTTGACAATTGACAATTGACAGTTAAAAATCATTTGCTAATTTGCACATTAACTAATTTGCTAATTTGCATATATTGACAATCACCTCCACCGCTTTTTCCATGGATTCCAGAGGCACGTACTCGTACTTGCCATGGAAGTTGTGTCCGCCAGCGAAGATGTTGGGGCAAGGCAGGCCCTTGAACGACAGGTTGGCACCGTCGGTACCACCACGGATAGGCTGCACTTTGGGCTCGATGCCAGCATCAAGCATAGCCTTCTCGGCGCGCTCCACTACATAAAATACCGGCTCCACCATCTCGCGCATGTTGTAATATTGGTCTTTTATCTCACAGCTGACACGACCAGGGTATTTGATATTCAGGAAATCAACAATTTGCTGAATCAGTTGCTTTTTCTCCTCGAATTTCTGGCGGTCATGGTCGCGGATGATATACCTAAGTTGTGAATTCTCCACGGAACCTTCCATATGAATAAGCAAGAAGAAACCTTCGTAATCCTGTGTGTTCTGAGGTCTTTCAAATTCGGGCAACAAAGCATTGAACTCCATGGCAATCAACTGTGAATTCACCATCTTTCCCTTGGCATATCCAGGATGGATGTTCCTTCCCTGAATATTGATGCAAGCGGAAGCGGCGTTGAAGTTCTCGTACTCCAACTCGCCAATAGCGCCACCATCCATAGTATAAGCGAAATCGCAACCGAACTTCTCCACATTGAAATGCGCCACACCCTTGCCGATTTCTTCATCGGGAGTGAACCCGACACGAATCTTACCATGTTTGATTTCAGGATGCTGCATCAGGTACTCCATAGCGCACACAATCTCGGCGATACCGGCTTTGTCATCAGCACCGAGCAAGGTTTTGCCATCGGTAGTCAGCAGGGTTTGTCCCTTGTAATCGCTCAATTCCGGGAAATCTACCAAGGTCAGGGCGGTATTGGTCTCCGCATCCAGCATAATGTCGCCACCATCGTAGTTTTCGATAATCCTTGGAGCAGCGATGCCTGGCATGTCAGGAGCCGTGTCAAAATGGGAGATGAAGCCGATAACGGGTTGTTTGTCTTCGCAGTTAGCTGGCAATGTAGCGGTTACATAACCATACTGGTCTTTTTCAACCTCTTGCAAACCCAGTTTTTTCAGTTCTTCCACCAAAAAATCACCAAATACCAGCTGTCCCGGAGTGCTGGGATAGGTTTCAGAATTCTCGTCTGATGTGGTGGCATACGAAATATACTTCGTAAAACGGTCTAATAAGTTCTTTTTCATGATATTATGTTTTTGTGATTCTATTTCTTGATAATTCTATCCGCGTTTTTGGAGAGGAAGCCCTCCCAGCCGGAAAAGTGTTGTCTGGGACCAAGTTGTACGCGATTTTGCAGATGATGGCACACCGCCACCGCCAAAGCATCCGTAGCATCCAGATATTTAATATCGCTGGGTAGTGGGTACATCCGTTGCAACATGGCCGACACTTGTTCCTTGGCGGCGTTGCCGTTGCCCGTCACCGACTGTTTGATTTTACGGGGCGAATACTCGTTGATTTCCAGTCCTTTATGGATACATGCCGCCATCACCACCCCCTGGGCACGACCCAACTTCAGCATGGATTGCGCACTTTTGCCCAAAAAAGGACCTTCAATGGCCAACATATCGGGATGGTGTTGGTCTATCAATTCCGTGACAAACTCAAAGATAGTCTTCAGTTTGGAGGGCTGGTCGGGTAGCTTCTTCAGGTTCAACACATCCAAAGTAATCAGTTCCGATTTGACCGGGTTGGCCTTCAGCAAGGCATAGCCCATAATCAATGTGCCGGGATCAACTCCTAAAATGATGTGTTCGTCCATATTATTTTAATTCAAAGTTCAAAGTTCAAAATTCAGAGTTTAATGTTTAATGGTTAGGGTTTAGAGTTTAATGGTTAGGAAGGTTAGGGAGGTCATTTTCAGTTTTCAGTTTTCAGTTTTCAACTTTCAGTTTTATATCTCCCCTCGAGCGTAGCGAGACTCCCCCTATTTCTTATCCCTCCGCAACGTCAACACCCTACCGCCATAATCTATCACCGCCTGGTATTTCATCAGAAAATCACTACCTAGAATGCCATGTATCAGAGGTTTATGCATCATTTCGTAAGCCTGGTTGATATTGCTCATATCCAACAATACGATATCATATTGTTTCAGCAGGAAGCGACCCATACGAAAGTTCTGGATGGTGCTGAGTTTGCTCTCAAAATCGGAAGTGCCCACTCCCACATTTAGTCCGTCATTGTCCTCCATACTGATTTCTGGAGACAGTTGGCGAACAAAGTCCAAATCGAAACAGGAATGTGAAGCACCCGTATCAATGATGACATTCAGCGAATGACCTTCGATTTTCGCCTTGGCCACAATATGATAATTGTCTGGTTCCAAAGTCACCAGTTTGAATTTTATTTTGAATGTTGTATCAGTATTGATGGACATCTTTTACATCCAACGTTTTCTTTTGAAATAAAGCAAGAGGAATATCACGATGAGCAGGCAAAAGCCCATCACAATTAAAAACGCATACTTGGACTCGCTGAAAGGCAGACCAATATTCATACCGTAAACACCTGTGATGAAGGTCAGAGGCAGCACGATGGTCGAGATGATGGTGAGCATACGCATAATCTCGTTGGTCTTGTTGGTCTGCAACGAATCGAAAGTATTGGACAGGCCAGCCACCAATTCGCCGTAATCGTCAATCATATCCCACATCTTCTGGTAAAAGTCGAGAATATTGCCCCAGTAGTCTTCCATGTCCTCGGCAAAGCCTTTTACCTCGCCAGACTCGAACTTGTGGAACAACCTCAATTGCGGTTTGAAAATGGTGTTCACTTGGATAATATTCTTGCGGAAACGGGAGATTTGCCCGATAATGTCGCCGGGTTTGCTGTCGAACAGCTCGCGGCTGATCGTGTCCAGCTCGCTACCCATCCGCTCCACCAAGAGGAAAGTCTCCTTCATCATACGATAGAGCACCTTGTACAGGATGGCGTCGCTGGTGCCGCCGATGTCATCCTCATCCACTTCCTCAGGATTCACCTTGGTCAGATCGAAAAGATCCTGCACCACATAATGTGAATTTCCGACAGTAATGATGTAGTCCTGTCCCCAGAAAATCTTCGTCTCCTCTGTTTTCACCAGCCCTGTGCGCTTATCCATCAATGGAAAATGCAACACCATGAAATAATAGTCGTCGTAAACGTCTATTTTCGGTCGTTGAACGAAACTGGAGCAGTCGTCTATGTCCAAAGGGTGAAAATGAAAGTTATCTTCCAGAAAATCCAAATCCTCAACCGTGGGATTGGTGATATGATGCCATTTCAGCGTTCCGAAATCAATGGTATCAACCATTGTTACCTCCTTTCTTCTCTATGGACGGGAAAACGAATTTCTACATTCCTGATTAGTATTTTGATTTTGACCTGCAAAAATAAAAAAAATACTTGAAATTGCGCAGGAAATTTGAATAAAAATTCAATAAAGCTATGAACGGTGGACTTTTTTAATCCAAAACCATCATCCTGTAATCCTGTAATCAAAAAAGAAATTGACGGAATTTCAAAAAAATAGCGACCCCGGGGGGATTCAAACCCTCGACCTTCAGAACCGGAATCTGACGCTCTATTCAGCTAAGCTACGGGGCCGTTTTTCCGCTGGCAAAAATACGAAATTTTTTTTTGACACTTTGTATAAATTTTTGCTCTACTTTTGCAGCGCGAAATTTCACTAAGACGATACCATAATGATAAGTTTACAAAACATCAACTTCAGCTATCAAAAAGGCAGGACGATTTTCGACGACCTCAACCTTTCGTTAAAGGGCGGACACATATACGGACTGTTCGGCAAGAACGGTGCCGGCAAGACCACCCTTCTCAAAATCATGGCCGGACTTCGCTTCCCCAAGAGCGGCAGTTCCACAACCTTGGGACAGCGGGCGGTATTACGCAAAGCCGAAATGCTCAAAGACCTGTATTTCTTGCAGGAAGAAGTCTATGTGCCAGCCATCAGCATCCGCAACTATGTGAAATGCTATGCGCCATTCTACGAGAACTTCGACAACGAGCAGTTCGAAGAGTATCTGCACCTGTTTGAAATCACCTCGATGGACGACAAACTAACTGCTTTGTCGCACGGACAACGCAAGAAGGTCATCATCAGCTTCGCCCTGGCCACCAACACCAAGGTCCTGTTCATGGACGAGCCCACCAATGGTTTGGACATCCCCTCCAAAAATATTTTCCGCAAAATCATGACCATGGCCGCCAACGAGGAAAGACTCATACTCATCTCCACCCACCAGGTGCGTGATCTGCACAGCCTTATTGATGCGGTGGTTATCCTCGACAACGGACATATCCTGCTGAATGCCAGCGCAGACGACATCACCGATAAGCTCTGCTTCAAAATCACAGACGACACCAGCACCGACGAGCCCATTTTGTACTGTGAGGAAAATCTCCGCGGCAACCTCCTGGTGACCGAGAACACCCATCATATTGAGACGAAACTCGATATAGAATTGCTGTTCAACGCCGTCATGCTGAACAAAGAACGCATCAACGAACTATTTAACGCTAAAAATTAAAGGCCATGAGTACAAAAAACATATTCAATCTCCTCAGAAGATATTTCATAGAAAGCGGAAGAAAAGACATCACCACCTTTGCTCTTATCGTCCTGATTATCACAATTGTCAGCTTCCTTTCTGTTTCGGGTAACATTAGCGACAGCATGATGGTGTTTCTATTATTTTTGATGGGTCTCCTTTATGCCAGCAGAATCTTCAACATATTCCAGCCCGCCGGAAGAGCCATCCACTACCTGACAATTCCTGCTTCCAACATTGAAAAAACCATTGCCAACGGCTTCTTGGTATACATCTATTACAACATCCTGCTCATTGTCGCCTTACTCCTAGGAAACTTCCTTGGCGGGATGGCCCACAAACTGTTGAATCCTGAATATCATTACATTTTCTATATGCCTTTTAGTCTGGATAACCTGATTTTGATTCTCGTTTTCGAATCAATCTTCCTATTCGGCTCTATTTACTTCAAACAGCGCGCTGCCATAAAAACCGCCCTCGTGATTATTGCATTTTTTCTCTTTTTTATCATTTTAGACACATCTCTCGTCGGAAGATATTTCATACATTCCAATCCTGAAAGTATCAAAGAAGCAGAACATATATTCAACAGCATAAATGTTGATTTGATTGAATACACCATCAGTATTTTTTCTTTCGTCTTTTTCAATTTCATGACCTGGTTACGCTTAAGGGAAACGGAGGCCTAAGATGAGTTAAAAGCTGAAGAATACGAATTCAAAGTTCAAAATTCAGAATTCAAATCTTTGTATTTTCCTTCGGACGCAATGAATCGCGTTCCTACAATAAAATACGTGCATCCATATATAATTCAGGAATTTTGTGTAAATTTGCAATTTAAATATTTTTGACATGAAAAAATACACCAATATCATATTATTAGCTGTCGGAATTATCATCTTAATATGCAATATCGTGTTCATTTCCAGCACAATGAGTTATCTTTCGAAGTATAATGACAATCCAAAAGATGTGTACGATGAATACTACTATAACGATGATGATTATTTGATAGATGGCGGAAGAAATTAATCATTAACCTTTGACAAACAACAATTAACTTATTGCACGGCTTCACATTGTGGCAGTCGTAAATTTCAAAAAATAAAAAAATGAAGAAATTTTTTATCTGTATCTTACTGATTTTCTGCGTTTTGTTCTCTTTTGCCCAAAAAGGGAAATTAGAAGTCAAAGTGGCTTATCTGGACAATGGCATGAAAGTAATGCTATGCGAAGACCACTCTAAATCAGAAATTTACGGAGGCGTATGTGTGCATGCGGGCAGCAAAAACGACCCTACGGATGCCACTGGTATGGCGCATTATCTGGAGCACATGATGTTCAAGGGAACAGACAAAATCGGCACCTTGAACTGGAATGCGGAAAAACCGCTGATAGACGAAATTGCGGCGCTCTATGACCAATTATCCTCCTCCTCAGATGAAAAAGAGAAGAAAAACATCCTGAAAAGCCTGAACAAATTGAGTGCCGAGGCCGCCCAATATGCCATCCCCAACGAGGTGGACGCCATTTTGGGACAAATCGGAAGCACCAATGTGAATGCCTTCACCAATAATGATTTCACGGTTTACCACAATATTTTCCCATCTGGAGAGTTGGAAAAATGGGCAGCCATTTATGCTGAACGTTTCAGAGCTCCGGTATTCCGTCTGTTTCAGTCTGAATTGGAAGCCGTATATGAAGAATACAATATGTACTCTGACGACCCCTTCTCCGTATATCAGGAAGATGTGACAGCCGCCGTTTTCAAGGATCATCCCTACGGAATTCCGATTATCGGCTATCCCGAACATATTAAGAACCCAAGCATGTCGAAGATGTACAGTTTCTTCCACACCTATTATGTTCCCCGTAATATGACCTTGATTCTAGTGGGCAACTTCAAGACCGATATGGCTATGAAAACACTGAACAGGATTTGGTGTGGTAAGTCCAAAGAAGCGGAAATGAAGCCAAGCATCGAACTCCGTAAAGACGATTTCCGTAAATCGGCCACTCCTACCACCCGTGCGGAAGCGGAAAAAAGAGTCTTTTCTGACGCCAACAAAGGAGTTGTAAAGAAAGGTAACAATATACCCCAAAAACAAGTGCCTGTTCCTGTGCTGAAAGGACGACAGGTCATCACTACCGCACAGACTCCTATTAAGATCGGAACCATCTGTTACCAGACTGTAGGCGACAGAAATGACGATGCCATGCTATTGGACCTCTGCTCCAATATTCTCAATAATAATTTCTCCACAGGTTTATGTGACAATTTGGTGAACAACAACAAGCTATATGCCTTCTCGGCTTACAATTACACCATGGCTGACGCCGGCAATTTCTTCCTGATGTATTGTCCCAAAATGGACGGACAGACTCATGAGGAGGCAGAAAAAATGATTCTGGAAAACATTGAGAAACTGAAAAAAGGCGAATTCAGCGACCAGCTGTTTGAAGCTATAAAGATGAATAGCCTGAAAGAACAGCAAGAAGCTCTGGAAAGCATCGAAGCCAAATTCTATCTGGTTTTGTCATTGGACATGGAAAACAAAAATGTAGAAGCCTATCAGAAAGACATTCAAAGACTTGAAAATCTTACGAAAGACGAACTGGTGGCAGTAGCCAATAAATATTTCAACGAAAATGTTCTGATTTATCGGTCTAATGTAGGAAGCAAAAAAACAAAAACCATTGAAAAGCCCAGCTGGAAACCTATCCCCTCGCACAATACGGATAAGCACTCCGAATTCGCCAAGGACTTGGAAAAATACAATTCCGAACCCTCCAAAATCCAGAAAATCAATTTCGAAAAAGATGTCACCATCGTCCCTGTCAACAATGTGTTTGATTTGTATGCATCGAAAAATCCCTGCAACGACATTTTCTCCCTCAACTTGATTTTCAAATACGGCACCTACCAGAATCCGGCGTTGGAAACCGCAGTTGACTATTTCAACCTGCAAGGTACGCAAGACAAGTCCTTCGAGGATTTCAGCCTGGCCCTGCAAACCATGGGTGCGGACATGAACCTCTATACTGATGACAATCATCTGGTAGTCAGTATTGATGGATTTGAAAAAGATTTTGACAAGATTATCACTTTATGTACTGAAAAGTTATACAAGCCAGCCAACGACAAAAACAAACTCAACATTCTTGTAGAGAATCATGCCAACAATATGCAAGTAATCAAGGAAGACTGTTCAGCCATGGGCCGTGTTTTGTACAACTATGCCCTTTACGGAAAGAATTCCCCTTATCTGCAAGAGCCTTCCACCGAGCAAATAAAAAAATATGAAGGTGACAAATTGTTGGAGATGATTGGACGGGCCATGAAAAATGAAGGTTATGTCACATACGTAGGCAAGCAAGACGCCCTCGCTGTCATGAAGTCTATTCAGCAACATTTCCAGCTATACAACACTGATAACAAAAAGAAAAAAATGCTATCAGTCAACAACAACAACAAAGAATTGGTAAGCAAAACAAACACCGCGGAAAAAGACAGTAAAGTAGGTAAGGTAAGACCTGTGAAAAATTACCAGGAACCCGAAATTTTTGTGCTCCATAACAGCAAATTCATCCAGAGCAACATCTATTTCTATATCCCCAGCAAAACTATTGATGCCGAAAATAAAGTGCGCGCGAAACTGTTCAATGAATACTACAATGGAGGTATGAATGGTGTTATCTTCCAGAACATCAGAGAATTACGATCTTTGGGCTATTCCGCCTACGGCTATTTCTCTTATGACATACTCAACCGCAGAAATGCTTATACCATGGGCTTTCTGGGTACCCAGTCCGACAAAACCATCGACGGCATCATCGCTATGTCCGAGTTGTTGAAAACCTTCCAATTGAAACAGGAGAAATTCGAAACCGCCAAGTTGTCGCTGGTGAAACAATATGAAGCGGAATACATTGGTTTCAGAGACATACCGCAGCAAGTATATCTCTGGTCCTTGGAAGGTTATGAAAGCGATCCTCGTTCCAATCTCACCACGAGAACTATAGGTCTCAAATCCAACAATATCGAGGATTTCTTCAACAACTATATCGGCAATCGCCCCATGGTGATTACCATTGCCGGAAACATGAACCGTATCAAGAAAAAACAATTAGCGAAATTTGGAAAGGTTACCTTCCTGAACTATAGCGACATTCTTAACGATTAGTGCTGAAACAATATGGCCCGGTACATCCTTAAGAAAATACTCTATGGGCTGCTCCTGCTGTTGGGGGTCATCACACTGGTGTTCTTTCTGTTCACGGTGTTGCCCTCCGACCCTGCCCGTATGATGATGGGACAGCGCAGCGACATTGACACGGAAGAGGCCATCCGCAAGGAAATGGGCCTCGACCTGCCCGTTGGAGTACAGTACTTGGCTTATCTCAACGATCTTGCTCCTGTCTCATGGCACCGCACCGACGACCAAGAATCGTTCTGGTTCCTGGATGACAACGATTACAGCTATGTCAAATTACTGTCTTTCAGCAAGTCGTGCATTGTGCTGAAGAAACCCTTTCTGAGGCGGTCATACCAAAGCAAACGCCAGGTTTCGGAGATTCTGACAGAGGCCTTCCCAAAAACGGCCCTATTGGCGGTGGTGTCCATCTTCTTCGCCATGATTATTGGCATCATCATCGGTATTTTATGCGCTGTTTTCAATGGCACCTGGTTCGACAAAATCAGCTTTTTCTTCTCCGTGCTGGGCATGTCGCTGCCCTCGTTCTTTGCCGCCATTCTCTTCGCCTGGGTGTTTGCCTTCCTGCTATCCGACCTTACCGGCCTCAGCATGTTCGGCAGCCTTTACACCGTAGATAATTATGGAACAGGGCTCTACATTGACTGGAAAAATCTGATATTGCCCGCTTTGACCTTGGGTATCCGACCTTTGGCGGTGGTAGTAGAGCTGACCAAAAACTCCATTCTGGATGTGCTTTCCCAAGACTATATCCGCACGGCCAAAGCCAAAGGATTGTCATACAAGAGAATATTGATTCACCATTCATTGAAAAACGCTCTGAACCCTGTGGTAACTGCCATTTCGGGCTGGCTGGCCGGCTTGCTGGCAGGCGCCGTCTTTGTGGAATACATCTTCGACTGGAAAGGCATGGGGGTGGTGATTGTGGATGCTTTGGACAAATACGATTTCCCCGTGGTGATGGGATCACTCTTGTATGTGGCTGTCATCCTGGTAATTATCAACGTAATTTGCGATATTATCTATGGTTGGCTCGATCCCCGAGTCTCACTAACAAGTTAAAAATTCAAAATCCATGAATCATGAATTCTGAATTTTGAATTCTAAATCATTACCATGTCTATACAAGCTACTGACAAAACAAAAATACTTGAGACCGAGCGAATCGGAAAGCTCTTGTGGCTGTATGCATGGCCTGCGGTCATCAGTCAGATTATCGCGTCGGTGTATAATATTGTGGACCGAATTTTCATCGGACATGGTGTGGGAGCCCTGGCCATTGCAGGCTTGGCCATCACCATGCCCATCATGAACATCATCCATGCCTTCGGGTCGCTCATTGGTGTGGGCTCTTCCGCCCGCATGTCCATTGTGTTGGGCCGGAAAGATGTGAACTGGGCCGAAAAGATATTGGGCAACAGCATGGTCTTCACCCTTGTGCTCGGAAGCATCGTGATAACCTGTGCTTACTTGTTCATGGACAGTATCTTATCCAGCTTCGGCGCCACTACCGATACCGTCGCCTATGCCAAAGAATACCTGTATATTGTATTGCCGGGAATGTTTCTTACTACCGTCACCTATAACCTCACGGGCTTGATTCGTGCTTCGGGCTATCCCACCAAATCCATGCTGATACTAGTAGGTGGAGCGGTGCTAAACATGGTTCTTGACCCCATTTTCATTTTCGCATTGGACATGGGCATTGCCGGAGCGGCCTGGGCCACCACCATTTCCATGGCTGTCATGGCCATCGCATCGATATTACACTTTGTATCCCCACATTCCTTCATCCGTTTCCGTTCTCATGCCTGGGCTCCGAAATCGTATATCTTCAAGAACATTACGATGATCGGTATGAGTCCTTTCCTGATGAACGTGGCCGCTTCGGCGGTAGTGGCCATCCTCAACAGCCAACTGCTTCGTTACGGTGGCGATTTGGCGGTGGGAGCTTACGGCATTGTCAACACCTACGCCTTCCTGCTGGTGATGGTGTTTCTGGGCATCTGCCAAGGCATGCAGCCCATTGCCGGCTACAATTACGGGGCCTGCCGTTTCGAGCGACTGAAAGAGGTATATGTGCTGACTATGAAAATATGCGTTTGCATCGGTTTCGTGGGCGCGCTGGTTGCCTGCGCCATCCCACAATATCTGGCCCATATCTTCACCAAGGATGAGGCGCTGATTCAGATTTGCATCCCGGCCACCCGCCTGCTCATGGTCATGTTCCCGATTATCGGCTTCACCATTGTCAACTCCAACTTTTTCCAATCTATCGACAAACCCTGGATTGCCATTGTCACCAGCCTCTCGCGGCAAGTCATTTTTTTGCTGCCGCTCTGCTACCTTGTGCCGATGCTTTTCGAACAATGGGGTTTTAACGGCCTGATTGGCGTATGGACCGCCTGCACCATCTCCGATGTCACTGGGGCTGCTCTGGCCGCCATCCTACTCTACTCCCAGCGCGCAGTCTTCCGCAGTGATTATCAGCCGGTGTTCCGGCAAAAGCGGGAATATTCGGAGTAGCTTAACACGTGAAGACATGCACTGCGTGCATTCGGTTAGACGGGGAGACGTGGAGACGTACACTTCGTGTACTCGGGGAGACATGCACTGCGTGCATTCGTTAATACGAAAAGACGGCATTCGTATACCCGAGCTCGCGCAGCGAGCGACTCCTCGAGAGAGCGCAGCGAACGACTTCCCGAGCGAACAAAGTGAGCGTCTGCCCGTATTAACGTACAAACAATCAAAAAAATGTATTATCTTTGCAGTTTGTACTGACTAATGCAAAAAAGCATGGAAAAATCTTATATATTGTGCATCGAAACCAGCACTGAAATCTGTTCGGTGGCGCTGGCTCACGGCGAACGTTGCGCCACTTTGCAGGAGTGCAACACCAACAACTCGCATGCCAAAAACATGATTCCTTTTGTGGAAGAAGTGCTGAAACAAGCGAATATCAGCAAAAGCCAACTCAATGCCATTGCCGTGGGGGTTGGCCCCGGTTCGTACACCGGACTGCGTATCGGCGTGTCCACCGCCAAAGGACTGGCCTATTCCCTGGGCATTCCCGTGATTGCCATCTCCACTTTGGAGTGTATCGCCGAACCTTTCCTGAGCATAGCCGAGCACTGTCGCCCCATGATTGACGCCCGCCGCATGGAGGTCTTCACTGCCCTCTACAGCCATGACGGACAACTGCTGGAAGAACCCAACGCCAAAATCGTGGACGAGGACTGTTTTGCCGAGGAGTTAACGAATTTTAAGACTGTTTTCTGCGGAAACGGGGCAGAAAAATGCAAAGAAGTGCTGGGCAAATACCCCAATGCCCTGTTCCAAACCGAAGCGCTTTCCGCCCAAAACATGGTGCCCATCGCCTATCGCAAATTCCAAGCGGAGCAATTCGAGAATGTGGCCTATTTCGAACCTTTCTATCTGAAAGACTATGTGGCCGCCAAACCCAAAGTAAAAGGCCTTATCTGATTGAAAATCAGTATTATATTTAATACTGAGAAACAAAAATAATTGATTCATTATCCGAGACATAATGGAACAAGAGGAAAAGAAAAAACTGAATATCGTCGCCATCGCCGATAACTCCGACTATGGTACCTCCGCCATCCGCTACGGAGGTATTCTGGCCGCTATTTTCAAAGCCTCCCTGACCGTTATCAGCAATTTTTCTTTTTCAAAAAACAATATTCAGAATGATATCTGCAACGAACAGATAGAAATAACCAATCAGCTGATTCAGAATAATATAGAAGTATTTCTTTTGTCCAATCCTTTTTCCCTCGACAACATATATACCTATGCCAACGAGACCAACAGCATCATGTTTGTCATCGGGGTGCAGAAAAAAGGGAAGGACAGCCTGTTCAACCTGAAGAAAGCCCGTCGCTTCATCAAGCCCTCGCGCCTGCCCGTGATGACTGTTGGACTGAAACTCCCCGACAACAATGTTTTCCGTGATGTGATGCTACCGCTGGATATCAATCGGCAACACAAGGAAAAAGCCCTCTGGGCCGGCTATTTCAATCGCTTTTACCACGCCAAAGTGCACGTGTTGTATGCCACTTACAAGGACTCGTTGCTGAAGCAAAAAGTGAAAGACAATATCGACTTCACCAAAAAACTATACCAAAATCTGGAAATAGACTACGAATTGCACGATTTTGGCCGTGAAATTGACGATATTGACCGCTTTTCCATTTTCTATGCACCCGAAATCAATGCCTCGCTAACAGTGGTCATGATGACTACTTTCTATACTATCATCGACTATATTTTCGGACCGAAAGAAAACGACCTGATTGCCAATGACGAAGGCCTTCCGGTATTGTGCATCAACGAACGTGACGACTTGTATGTGCTTTGTACTTAATCAAATACATATATTATGAAACAGTTTTATCGCCTTTGTCTCACCCTGTTCTTCCTCCTACTTTGCGGCAGTTTACTGCTTTCGTGCAAAAAAAATGAGCAGACGGTGGAGGGGAAAGCCCTGTTCATCACTGACTGGGAATTTCAGTATCAGGGGAGATGGTATCCCGCCTTTGTTCCCGGTTACATCCATACCGATTTGATGGATAATAACCTTATCGACAACCCTTTTTATGGCAATAATGAGCAAAAGCTGCAGTGGGTGAGCGACAGTTGCTGGGTATATCGACTGCATTTTGACGGAACGCTGATCGACACCAAAAAGCACCCAGAACTGGTATTTGAAGGGATTACCGGCTATGCCGAATTTTATCTGAATGGCCAGCCACTGCTCAATCAGGAAGGACAGCATTATACCGACAACAGCTTCAGAACATGGAGATTTCCTTTGCTGGACAATGTGAAAGACAAGGACAATGAACTGATAGTCAAATTTATACCCTCCTCAAAAATCATTCGGGAGAGAAAGATGGCACTGCCTTATGTCCTGCCCGACGACCGGGTGTTTCTACGTAATCCTCCTTACCAAGGCGGTTGGGACTGGGGGCCGAAACTAGTGACCTGCGGTTTCTCCAAAGCCATCTATCTTAGTCAATGGAAAGACTTCACTATCAGCAATTTACACATACGACAGAACCACCTGTGCGATGAAGAAGCACATCTTTTGGTTTCATTTGACATTCTCAGCGACATTGACGACGACATTACGATTAAATATTTGGTTAACGATAAGATTTTCAAGGTAGTACGAAATGCGGAAATCAATCCCAGCACCGACCATTTTTCCTCCGAGCTCACCATCAAACATCCATTATACTGGTATCCCAACGGCATGGGCGAGCAAAACCTGTACAAAGTGTCGGTGGTAGTGGAGAAAGGCAATCAATCCAAAAAATTGGAAACCCGTATAGGACTGAGAACCATTGAATTGAATACTTCGGTAGATTCCGTAGGCAGTGCTTTTCAATTCCTGGTCAACGGACAGCCCGTATTCATAAAAGGAGCGAACTGGATACCCGCCGACTTCTTTCCCACTCGCCTCAAAGAAGAGCATTACCGCCAGTTGTTACAATCCTGCAAGGAGTCGAATATGAACATGATAAGAGTATGGGGTGGAGGCATTTACGAGCCAGACATCTTTTACGAACTTTGCGATGAGATGGGCATTATGGTGTGGCAGGATTTCATGTATGCCTGCGCACTATACCCTGGCGACAGCAGTTTCTTGCACAATGCCGAAGTGGAAGCCCGTGAACAGGTGTGCCGCCTACGCAACCATCCAAGTCTGGCAATATGGTGCGGAAATAATGAGGTGAAAAACGGTTGGGACGACTGGGGTTGGAAAAAACAATACAAGCCTATTCATCATAGTGAAATAGAGCGGAATATGCATGCCCTCTTCAACACCTTGTTATCTAACATCGTCATTGAACTGGATCCTTACCGTCCCTATATTTCCACCTCTCCGCTTTGGGGCTGGGGACATCCCCAAAGCTGCACTGAAGGCGACGCCCACTATTGGGGTGTTTGGTGGGGAGAGTTGCCTTTCGAAGTTTGGGAAGAGAAAACTGGCCGCTTTATGGCGGAATATGGTTTTCAGAGCTATCCCGAAATGAGCACCATCAACACGTATACTCCTGAAAATGAGAGATTCTTGGGCAGTGCTGCCATGAACAATCATCAGAAACACGCCCGTGGAGTACAAATCATCAACAAGGCGCTGGCACAATATTTTTATATTCCTGAAAAACTCAGCGACTACTCCTATCTGAGCCAACTGGTACAAGCCTACGGCATTGGCCAGGCTATCGAAGTGCACCGTCGCCAACAGCCACATTGCATGGGCACGCTGTACTGGCAGCTCAACGATTGCTGGCCAGTGGCCTCCTGGAGCAGCATTGACTATTACGGCAACTGGAAAGCCTTGCAATACGAAGCCAAACGTCAGTATGCGCCCGTCATCCTCGCTACAGCGCCGATGCAAAAAGACACCCTTCCCATTTTTGTGGTAAACGACTCCTCCAAAACATTGCAAGCCAAGCTGCAAATCCGTCTCTGCGAATTCGATGGCACAGTGGTGGACAGCCTTGAGGTGGACAGCCTCTCAATTCCAGGTCGTAGTTCCGTTGGAATTGCCCATTATTTACTTCCCAAAAAATTCAAAATCAATAAACTAACTCACCATTATCTCTTACTGCAACTCTATCGCCCCGATGGACAACTTCTAGCGCATAAAATTCATTATTATCTCTATCCCAATCAGTTGGAATTGAATTCGGAGGGCATTCGCATGAGTGTACAACGCCTGAATGCCGGCAGCCAAGACGAACAATACATATTCTACCTGTCTGCCGACCAGCTCAAGTACGGGGTTGCCATCTCCACCAACCTCAGCGGCCGTTATTCCGACAACTACTTCACCCTACTGTCCGGCGAGGAGAAACAAGTGACTTTCACCCCTTCCAGTCCCGCCAAAAAACAGATGCTGTATAATGTGAGGGCATACGGAAAATAAAAGGAATAAGGATAAGAATTCAAAGTTCAGAATTCAAAATTCAATTAGCCATTTACTAATTTGCTAATTAACCAATTTGCTAATTGAAATTTTCGTATCTTTGCATCCTCAAAAACGAAGCTATGGAAAATCCGACTTTAGAGCAAAAGGTGAAATCGATCATCTCCCAGATTCGCCCCTATCTGCAGCAGGATGGCGGTGATATTGAATTCATCGAACTCACCTCTGACAACGTGGTGAAAGTGAAATTGCAAGGTGCATGCGGAAGCTGTCCTCACGCCAAAATGACTTTGAAAAACGGTGTGGAACAAACCCTGAAACAGTACCTACCGGAAATTGACCACGTGGAAGACATTGTGCTGGGATTCTAAAAACTGAAAGTTGAAAATTGAAAACTGAAAGTTATTTATTGAGCAGCCTCGAAGAGGTAAGATTTTAATAACCCACAAATATTGGCAGTTGACAATATAAGAATTGAAAATACATCACTAACCCCTAACCACTAAAACCTATAACCTAAAAACAACCATGGGCTTGAAATGCGGAATTGTTGGTCTGACCAACTCAGGAAAAACAACGATGTTCAACTGCATCTCCAATACGAAGGCAGCAGTCACTGATTTTGCTTATAGCACCAACAAATCCAACATTGGTGTATGTCCTGTTCCCGATGAGCGTTTGGCCAATATCGACACGTTCATCAAGGCCGACAAGCTCATTTATGCCACTTTGGATGTGGTGGATATTCCTGGTTTGGCCAAGGGTGCCAGCCAAGGCGAGGGTATAGGCAACAGCTTTTTGGCCGATGTACGCCTCTGTGACGCTTTAATTCATGTGTTGCGCTGTTTCGACAACGAGAACCTGCCCCATGTGGAAGGTTCCGTTGATCCTGTGCGCGATATCGAAATTGTGGATTTTGAGTTGCAAGTGAAGGATTTGGAGCAGATCAACAAGAAAATGCTCAAAGTGGAGAAAGCCGTGAAAGCGGGTGAAAAAACCGCCAAACACGACTATGAGGTATTGCAAAAATATAAAGCCCATCTGGAAAACTTCCAGAATGTGAGAACCATGGAAGCCACACCGGAAGAAAAAGCCGTGGTGAGCGACATGATGCTATTGACCGAGAAACCAATGATGTTCGTATGCAACGTCAACGACACTGATGCGGTGAATGGCAATGCTTACGTGGACAGTGTCAGAGAATATCTGAAAGACAAAGACGCCGAGATGCTGGTGATTGCCGCCAAGATTGAAGCTGAAATCGCGGAGTTGGAAAGTGCTGAGGACCGTGCTGAATTCTTGCGCGACGCAGGATTGAACGAGCCAGGTGTGAACAAAGTGATACAGGCAGCCTATAAAATGCTGAACCTCATCTCTTTCTTCACGGTGGGCGGCAAGGAAAACCGCGCATGGACCATCCGCAAGGGCATGTTGGCCCCCCAAGCGGCAGGAGTCATCCACAGCGACCTGGAAAGAGGTTTTATCCGCGCTGAAGTCATCAAGTATGCCGACTTGGTGCAGTTGGGCTCGGAATTGAAATGCAAAGAAGCCGGCAAATTGGCCGTGGAAGGCAAGAATTACGAAGTACAGGACGGCGACATCCTGCACATTCGCTTCAACGTGTAAAAAACGCGGTAGTAGCTCAGTTGGTAGAGCGGCGGCTTCCCAAGCCGCAGGTCGCGGGTTCGAACCCCGTCTACCGCTCACTCCTTAAACGGAAAATAGGACGGAAACCATCGGAATCCGACCTCTTTTTTTATGTCTTAAAATCTCATCAATATGATTGTGAACAGCATTCATAGTCTTCCGATATATGTATCTGATGATTCCGCCAAATGTAGCTCTTAAGCGAAGGGTGTGTTTTGTGAAAAATTTGTATATTTGCTGCCACTTTCTGGTTATCATAATTCAATCTAAAATTAAAAATATGAAAAAAATTTTACTTATGCTGATGATGATTCTGAGCATGGTCATCATCAGAACACAAGCCCAAGTAATTGTATTATCCGAAAGTTTTGAGAGTGGCATCCCTTCGGGATGGACTGTTCTGGATGTGGACAATGACGGGAATACTTGGACACCCTCCACGCCTACTGACGATCCCTTTTTTGGCGGCTATACCGACGATGGTTATGTGTTCTCCAACGACAATCCCAATGTCAATAACTGGCTGATTACACCAGCTATCACGCTGGGCTCGAACAGCTCATTGTCATTTTACCGGAGTGTGACGTTTTTCCAATACGCCGAACATTACGGTATTTATGTGTCCACCACCACTACCGACCCGTCGGCCTTCACCCAAGTTTTTGAGGAGACCTGCAGTCGGGATGATTACTCATGGCAACTGCGGACGTATAATTTGAGTGCCTACGACGGCAATACCATCTATATCGCCTTCCGTCACTTCAACAGCAACATATACAAACTTGCCTTGGACGACATCACGGTGACCACAAGCACCGCTAATTCGACCATCACAGCAACTCCCACGGAAGTCAACTTCGGCGCCGTGCCTATGGGCTCACCCACACCTGTACAACAAGTATATGTAAGCGGATACAATATCACGAACGGCATAAATGCTTCTGTAAACAGTCCTTTCGAAATCTCCTCAAACAATATCGATTTCGATCTTTCCATATCCCTTCCTGACACAGGCGGCATTGTATATGTACGTTATTACCCCTCTATGGTTGGTGTCGACAATTCATTATTAACTTTAACCGGCAACACCACCACACAAACAGTTGCTCTATCGGGAACAAGTCTAGATTGCAGCACCACCACGCTGCCCTATAACCAGGACTTTGACAGCACCTCGCAAGGTTTTATTCCGAGCTGTTGGTACAAAATCAATCCGTACGAGGGCTATCCTCAAGTGCTGCCAAACAACGATCACAGTGGTATGGAGATGCTGTTCCGTAGCAACCGCAACACGGAAGAACCTATTTTCGCCGTCATGCCGGAAATGCCGCTAGATCTGTCTAATCTGCAGATGTCTTTCTGGACCCGACGCGAAGGCTCCTACTCCGGCACCTTCTCCGTGGGCTATGTAACCGACCCCTCAGACAGCAGCACATTTGTGCCGTTATGGTCAAGAACTGCTGCCGAAATGGGTGACAACAATTATCAACCCTTCATCATCAACTTATCCAACGTGAACACCAGTATTTATACAAACTACTACATCGCTTTCAAGTACCAAGCAAACGAAGACTGGTACTGGTATCTGGATAACATTACGGTTGAAGAGAGTCCTTCCTGTGGCACTCCCTTCGACCTGACAGTACTTCAAGTGACTACCAATTCCGCTACCCTTTCATGGACGGGTAATGTTGATAATTATACAGTGTATTACAGACGTGTCGACGAAACAGCATGGACATCAATTCCTGATGTGGCACTAGATATGGAAGGGTACATCCTGGAGAATCTGCTTCCGGCTACCAATTACGTTTGGTATGTGGCCGCCGATTGTGGCGAGGACAGTCTTGTTAACAGCCTTGCCACCTCCACATTTACAACAGCTTGTGACGTTTATACATCTCCCTTCTTTGAAGATTTCAATGCACAGTATTCTCTTCCTAATTGCTGGGAAAAAATGGAAGGCTTGGCCAGTGACGCCTTTACTGGAACTAACCCTACCCCTTCCACCACGAGTTCTACGGGCTGGACTACATCCACCACTCCTTTCGGCAACCGCCATCCAAAGCTCAACATTTATGGTGAAAACACCAAATATTGGTTAGTGACACCGTCCATCGACTTGAGTTCATTGACGAATCCCGCCCTAACCTTCGACCTAGCCTTGACCAAATTTGCCAGTTCCAATCCCATTCTAAATCCCACAGCACAAGCCGATGACAAGTTCATGGTAATTATCTCCACAGACGATGGCGCTAACTGGAGTGCCGCTAACGCTACTATCTGGAGCGATGACACAACTATGAGCAACCGTGCTTTTAGTCAGATAGCTACTACTGGTCAAGAAGTGACCATCTCCTTGGCGGCCTACGTCAACCAAACCGTGAAAATTGCTTTTTATGGCGAATCCACGGTGGACGGCGGTGACAACGATTTGCATATTGACAATGTGACAATAGCCGAGGCCGTTTCCTGCGCCCAACCAACCAACCTGACTGTAATCGAAAATGACACTTCCGTTACTCTTGCCTGGACAGAACATGGTTCAGCCTCCTCATGGAACATCCAATATGGAACAGTAGGCTTCACACTAGGTGACGACGAGGCAGATACTGTTCTGGCAACTACCAACCCCTTTACTATTAACAACTTGACAACTAATGCCACTTATGATTTCTACATACAATCCAATTGTGACGATGAGCATAGTTTGTGGGAAGGACCCATTACAGCTACTCCGGGTTCTTTCTCTATGGCAACTTCGGGAATGGATACTATAACTACCTGCTCATTAGTAATTTACGATAATGGGGGTGTAAACGGAAACTACAGTAATAATAGCAATTCTATCTTGATTCTCTATCCTGAAACGGAAGACAGATTAGTCAGTGTGACGGGCAACTACGATATCGAATCCACTCACGACTATCTTTACATCTTTGACGGTGTAGGCACTAGCGGTGCAATGCTTAACTCATTCTCCGGCATCGGCACAATTGCGGGCATTGTCTCCTCTTCTGGTCCCCTGACAATCCTCTTCACCTCTGACGGCACCATTGCAAAAAGCGGATATGCCTTGAATGTGTCTTGCTTCAGCTGTGCGTCTCCTACAGGTCTGACCGTTGACAATATTACCCATAATTCCGCAGAAATCTTATGGAATGACAATGATGCCATTAATTCCTGGTTGCTTGAATACAAAGCTGTAAACGATACCATCTGGACGGCTCAAACCACTTCAGACACCATTGTTTTTCTGAACAATTTGGACATGTACACGAACTATGAGGTACGTGTTAGTGCCAACTGCGGTGAAAACGAGTACTCTATGCCCACTGTCACAACTTTTTCCACCACCATGGCGGCCGTAAACATTCCTTACAGCACAGACTTCAGTGAGGACGATGACCGTAACTGGATTTTTAACAACGGCAGTTGTGGTAACTATTGGACCATCGGTTCGCTGGGCACTGAAAGTGCTATGTTCATCACCAACAATGGCACCACTGCCGGTTATACTATTAACAGCACTTTCTCTATCGTATCAGTAGAGAAACTGTTCACGATCGGGGAGACGGATGAATTCGCCATCAGTTTCGATGCAAAAATTGGCGGCGAAAGCATTTTTGACTATCTGAAGGTCTTCTTCTCTCCCGCGGATGTCGACTATCCAGCTTCTACTTCTGTACAAAATTATGCTGATTACGATTATAGCTCTCATTCTATCAATTTCCCGACAAGCATCAGTGAATATCCCTACATGATTAACCTTACAGACAATAATACCGTTCATGTAGCCGTCTCCGTTCCTAACCCCAACACTAACCCCACCTCCAGTTCCACTGCAAAATTAGTGTTTTTATGGAAAAACGACCATTCCGGTGGCACACAACCTGGTGCCATCATCACCAACGTGTCCGTAGAGGCTATCTATTGTCCTATGCCTGCAAACCTTACGGTCAATAATGTCACAACCAACTCGGCGGAGGTGACTTGGACAGCTACAGGATCTGAGACAGCATGGAATTTGAAGTACAAGGCGGCTTCTGATACGACCTGGACTTTCGTTTCGATAACGACCCCCTCATACTCGCTCACCAACCTGGAAGAAGGCACGGAATATGAGGTGCATGTTCAAGCAGACTGCAATACCGACCAATCCTTGTGGCTTATGGGTTCCTTCACCACTTTCTGTGATGCCGTGACCACCTTCCCCTACACCGAGGGCTTTGAAAACAGTGGTGATATGGCTAACTGCTGGACACAAGAATATGTGACTGGTGTAATAGACTGGACGGTCCATAGCGGTAACTTCAGTTCCATCATTGTGGCTCACAGCGGCACTTATAACGCATACTTTTATAACGAATCTCATGATAATTTTACCACGAAATTGGTTTCCCCGATTTTCGACTTTTCCAATGTCACTAATCCGTGTCTTACTTATTGGTATTCCCAGGCATCCATCAACAATGGCTTCGATAAACTGAAAGTTTACTATCGTACTTCTCCTTCCGCAGAGTGGCAACTTTTAAGTAGCCACGCCACCCCTGTAATGTCATGGACGAAGGATTCCCTGATGCTGCCCAACCCGTCTGCCACCTATCAAGTTGCCTTCGAAGGTCTCGCCTCTCAAGGTTATGGCATCACAGTAGATGACATCACCATCGCTGAAGCAAGTTTCGTACCCGTAATCACCAACCCGACAGTAACCACTGCTCCGGTTACCGATATTGAGCAAACTACAGCTACAGCCAACGCCACCATCACAAATCCTGACAACGTGAACATTACAGGACGCGGGTTCCAGTTGACGACGGTTAGCACAGGCTCCGAGACTGAAATCATAGCCACAGGCAGTGGCAACAACTTCGCCGCTGAACTCACCAACCTTACCGCTGCCACGGATTATGCGGTCAAAGCATTCATCACCTTCAACGATACGACAGTTTATGGCAATATCGTGACTTTCACTACAGCCGAGAATACCGATGGTATTAATGACCACCTGCTTAACAGCATCAGCCTCTATCCGAACCCCGCCAATAAATATGTGGACATTCATATCGACGGAACTTACACTGTCAGATCCATGGAAGTTTACGATGTTTATGGTCATTTAATCAATACCATCAACATTATTGAAAACCCCTGCCGAATCAACATTTCTGATATGGCCAATGGTATGTATTTTGTACGCGTAATTACGGAAAAAGGCATCGTTACCAAGCCTTTTGTGAAAAAATAACACAAGTTCTTTTTGATTAATTTCGTATTTTTGCCGCCGTATTTATTTATGAATTTTAAACAGGAATGTTATGACTGATTACGAATTGAAGTACAAAGTCGCCGACATGAGTTTGGCGGAATGGGGACGCAAAGACATTGAAGTTTCCCAGAAAGAAATGCCCGGTTTAATTGCTTTACGTGAAAAATACGGAGACAGCAAACCCTTGAAAGGCGTCCGTATCACCGGTTCACTGCACATGACCATCCAAACTGCCGTGCTGATTGAGACTCTGGTGCACTTGGGTGCCGAAGTGAGATGGTGCAGCTGCAATATTTTCTCCACCCAAGATCACGCCGCCGCCGCCATCGCCGCTGCTGGCGTGTCTGTCTTCGCTTGGAAAGGCGAATCTCTGGAAGACTACTGGTGGTGCACCAACCAGGCCCTTTCTTTTCCCGGAGGCAAAGGCCCGAACCTCATCGTAGATGACGGCGGTGATGCTACCCTGCTGATTCACACGGGTTTCAAGGCCGAAGAGGACGCTTCTATCCTGGACAAAACTCCCGAATCTCACGAACAGGCTGTGATTTTCAATACCCTGAAAGAACTGCTCAAGGAAGACCCGCAGCGTTGGCACAAAATGATCAAGGACATCAAAGGTGTATCGGAAGAAACCACCACTGGTGTACATCGCCTCTATCAGATGATGGAGCAAGGCGAACTGCTCTTCCCCGCTATCAATGTCAACGACTCGGTAACCAAATCGAAATTCGACAACAAATATGGCTGCCGCGAATCGCTGGCCGACGGTATCAAGCGTGCTACCGACATCATGCTGGCTGGCAAGGTAGTAGTAGTATGCGGCTACGGCGATGTGGGTAAAGGCTGCGCCCAGTCCATGAAATCTTACGGTGCACGCGTCATCGTGACCGAAGTTGACCCCATCTGCGCTTTGCAGGCTGCCATGGAAGGCTACGAAGTGAAGACCGTGGACGACGCCCTCGACGAAGGCAATGTGTTTGTCACCTGCACCGGTAACTGCGATGTCATTACCGTTGACCATCTTAACAAAATGAGAGACCAGGCCATCGTCTGCAACATCGGTCACTTCGACAACGAAATTCAGGTCAGCGCTTTCGAGAGCCAGAAGAACATTACTAAACGCACCATCAAACCACAGGTTGATGAATACATCTTCCCTGATGGTCACTCCATTTTCATTTTGGCCGAAGGCCGTTTGGTGAACTTAGGTTGCGCCACAGGACACCCCTCTTTCGTGATGAGCAACTCCTTCACCAACCAGGTGATGGCCCAGCTTGACTTGTGGCAGCACGACTACAAGGTTGGCGTTTACAACCTGCCCAAGGAACTTGACGAGGAAGTGGCCCGCCTGCATCTGTCCAAAATCGGTGTCAAGCTGACCAAGC
>Ga0265300_10000172_pt1 | contig 69904 bp, 71 predicted proteins | sample AusTroGonzalo_MG_FD_193482 | JGI IMG/M metagenome (GOLD analysis project Ga0265300, IMG submission 193482) | Bovine rumen microbial communities from tropical cattle in Woodstock, Queensland, Australia - Gonzalo_03 | ecosystem: Host-associated > Mammals > Digestive system > Stomach > Rumen ... | reverse complement strand
ATACTCACTGTTTGGAAGCAGTTTGTTGAGATTATCCACATACGCCTGAAGATGTTTCCCATGGTGGAAACCAATTGTCTCTTTACTAATCACCGGTTCCAATGCCTCCGGTGCATACGGCAATGCCATCAATTCATATTTCTTCATATCAATAGTTTTAGTTAATTTATACTCCTTCCATCAGCCTCAGACTTCAGCCTTCAGCCTTCGTTAAGCCATCTTACTTCTTACATCTTCCATCAGACATCGCTACAATAGTAGCTTTTGTACCACTCCGCAAACTTCCTCAGCCCCTCCCTCAACGTAATCTTGGGTGTAAACCCGAAGTCACGCTCCAAGGCTGTGGCATCGGCATACATGGTGGGCCCGTCGGATGGTGTCGCACAACCGTCGCTGGGTTTATGTCTATCACATAGAAGAAAGCTACGTAATTGTAGACCGCATTCTTCCAGCCAAGATGAATAAAAGATAAAGATATCGCGTCGTCCCGCGATACCAAGACCCGCGAAGGTTTGTGGGTTCTGCAAACCTGAGTTTTTCCCCTCCGCCTCAGGGGAGGGGATACAGGGAGAGGTGGAACCCCTCTTGGCTAAGAGGATAACTTTTGGAGCAGCGAAGGCCATCATGCTTGCATGTTTGGCTGAGTCGCGACAAAAGTCAACGATAGTTAACGGGGGAGATCGAAAGAAACCTTCTTTGTTTCTTTCTTCGAAGAAAGAATAAATCCTTTTGTTTCTTTTCAAAATAGAAAATCACTCATACTGATTCACCCTCCTATACCGTTCCATTAGTTCCAGAAGTTCCTTGAACCACTCCACCCTCTCCGGTTTCAGAGTACCAGCATTGAGATACTTCCTATTAGCCTTCAGCCAGTTCACCATATCGTGCTCCTCAATCCGATGCTTACTCGGATTGCGCTTATTCGTTTCAATAAAGCGCTTCACCTCATTATATCTTGTCCACCACCGCGTTTCTTGATCCATCTACCATCTACCATCTTACATCAGACATCTCACATCTTTTGCGCTCACCATTTCTATTGTGCGGGATTCCATTGTTATGACATTAGAGCATTATTAATAGCCATATCCTCACGGATGAACTCAATCATTTCTTCTGTTGCACCGCCAGAACGCGCAATATCCTCGACAGACATCTTACGTCCATTCTCTAATGCCTTAAAGTAATACTCGTCATGGGTCATTTGTTCCAATTCCTGAAACGATTTCACTATATTCTTGGCAATGGCGTTATCTAACGCCTCAATTTCGGACTTCGACAGATAATCCATGTTGGGTTCTCTTAATGGCGAAACATTCGGCAAATTATCATCTACTGAAACAACGTCTGCCAGAAATCCACCCCTACCTTCCTTAACAGATTTCAATGAGTCGTAGATACGGGTTGGAACCGGGCCATGGGGAAGAGCATAATAATCATCTGTAGTAATTTTCTCACCCCATTTTGCCAAATGCTGACGTTCTGCCAGATACAATATCTTCATCAGGTGGTAATAATCAACCCTCCCTGTCTTGCTCAAAATATAAAGAAGAACCTCCTTTATAACTTGATCATTATAATTTTGAACTGTATCTACCATAACTTAGAGCAATTTGTTTTTCGCTATACAACCTAACTTAGTACTTATTTCGTGTGCAAAGATACAAATTAATTTCTATTTAGCAATTATATTATTGCACTTTTTATTCTTTTCAAGCAATTTCCATGCCAATTCCATTACTTTCCACCCCCATTTTCACACAAAAAAGTACGGCCACTCCCACATACCGTACTTTTCGAATAGTTTTTAACCGTTTAAATCCCTCAGACATCGTACATCCTCAACTATCATTGCACTGTCCCTTTGGCATCAAATCAATCGCCGACGGCGACCGATTTGATGCTAGAAGAACACTTAGACAATTGGACGAACAGAATTCCGTCAAATTCTGGAATTTAAATTTTTCTTTGTATCTTTGCACCCAATTAACATTGATGAAATATGAAAAGATATGCCTTCACTGTTTATTAATATCATTCAGTAGCATCGGGTGAGCTATGGAGCTGATTTATAAAATAAAGGCAGGGAACCATTTGAAGTGAACCCCGAAAGTTTTTGTCTAACTTTCGGGGTTCACTTCACTTGCTGTTTTTACTTCTCTTTTTCGCCTTTTTATATTATTATATCACATTGACAACAACAGCAGGGCATGCAAGAATTTAACAAAGCTATGTGCCAGTCATCTCGCCCATAATTGTATAGATAATCTCCACTTTTCCACCAAAGGTCATCACAAGAGTTGATAAGCATTTATCAATTCAAATGTCAACTTCATCATTAGCGCATTCAACTTTTCAACAACATCATCTTCTTTAGATCGGCAGATGTTAAACGATCTTTCCGAAAACTCCCCGTGGAAAATTTTATTCCTCGTATAATAGGCATAGTAACCACAGAGTATCGCCACAACATCCTCATTCTTTTTTACATGAATTGGCAGTCCTGCAGTAAGGTGAGAAGTAATTGCTGGAAGATAGACGCCTAGTTCCGCTGTCCTATAAACAAGTGTATCCTGCAACATTTGAAGGACCCTCTCGTCACGATATGGCAACACGAACATATCTCGATATTCTTGATACTTACTAGCGCCAGAAGTTTTCTTGAAATTATTGTATATCAAAAGCTTCCAATAATACGCACGAAATTCGGTGTACGTCATCAAGTCCACATGGTTGCAAGCTTCAGGTATGTCTGACCCATGATTCCTGATAAAATCACGTAACGCTTCTAAATAATCCATTTCTCTTTTGCTGGTACCATGGTAGGACTTCACGCTCAGTTGTTCAAAGCATCTCCACAATCGTGCAAATACATCATAACGGTTTTTTACCGTCCATGCGCCTAACCAATGAGACAGGATAGTGTCATAGGGATGGTAATTATCTTGCATGATGTTATTCACCAAATCTGCAAGCACAAACTGATAATTCGCTGGTATAACGTTCAATCGCATAGGTTGTTCGTCAGCCTTATCATACTTCAACTCAGAAATAATGGTCTTTCCTTGCTTCGAAATACGGTTTACACTGATGCAATAAACTCTTGCTTTCAGAACATTAGCTGCATAGTACAATAGCAGTGCTCTCATTATTTGAGAACGCAGAGTATTGCCTGGATTATTCTCAATCTCCTCTTTCTTCTGAAGATTGCTCCTATTGCACTCAATAATGACACAACTACTTTTAAAGGTGAATTTGTCGCCCATATCTCCAACCTTGCACTTGGGAAACTTGGCATATTGCACGATCCCCTGCAGCCTGCTTCCTATTGATGTACTAATTTTTATTCTATAGCTTGCCATATTACTACAATAATAAAACGATCCGATCCTTGATTACATTCTCTCCCAGACTCTGAGATACAACCTCTTTAGCCAATTCATATAACTCCTTGGCTATAGGCTGTAATCGAACGCCATCCCACTGGATTGTAGGATTATTTAACTCAGGCCATTCTGCCGTTAGAATTTTTGAATTAATGTGATGAAAACTGAATTGTACGCCATAGCACCTGATATATACACAGTCATTATCCAACTTCACTGAGATTTCATCACAAAGTCCTGTCTTTTTATTCTGTGCTAAATCTGTCACCATTCGTATAACGGCGGACTTTATTCTTCCATAACTGATCATCTCCTTATACTCTGCCTGCTTAACCAAAGCATTCAGATAGTTCAGTGAACACAACTTCAAGAATAATTCTTGCTTCGTATGTATCTTGCTCCATGCATCAGCTAGTACAGTCTCTACCATCTTTCTTTCAGACTTTCATTAACTTTTTTAAATTCAATGTCAACTCCTTGAATTGCTCAAAACTTCCACATATCTTATTACGAGCATCAGGATCTTCAGTCATCTCACAAGCCTTTGCTTTATATTCATCCAACTTGTCTATATACTCCTGAAACATAGCATCTGTTTTCGCTTGACTCATCTGATTTTGAACATCCATCACAGCAAGTTCCATCTTCATTATGTCATTCATTAGCCGCAAAAAGGCAGACAAGTCTTCCGTATCTTCCTTACTCACAGGCTTAATGAAATAATCTAGTACGTTAAAGACATATTCAATACCATTCTTCCTTGTTCCATTATGGGTAAAGGCATTTATCATTTCTTCATCGTTCAGTATGGCACTCATCGAGAGTTTATCCAGCCTAGCTTCCACCTCCAACATCTGCTCTTTCAGCTGTTCATCACTGCTCGCCATTACAGTGCCCTTTATGGCTCGAAACCAGAAAGTTCCTTGTCTCTTCTTCTCATCAAACCCATACAACTTCTTAAATCCTTCGTGCATCGACACTATCAGACAAGCCAGATTCTGCCGCTGTTCCGCAAAGGTATTCGACCATATAAATGCACGGAAGGAAATCATCGCATCTAGGTAAATAAACAGAATATGCAGGCCTATATTGTCTTCAATCAGTACTTTCCACTCTGAAGTCGTACTAACATCCAAACCATATTCTTTACATAACTGCTCAGCTTTCGCCATCATATTCATCAACCCGTCCAGAATTCCGGCATATTTTTCTATACCTCCCTGCAAAGCATCCACCTTGTCTTGCGCTCCTATTCCAACTACTTCCAGTCTCTGGTGTGGCATGGGCTTTGACAGGATCTCCACATATAACTCTCCAAATCCAACCTCCAATTCTTTCACCAATAGATTGTGTATGGGTTGCAGGAATGCCATCAGCGCAACAATCCTGTCAGTAACGCTACGCTCAGTTATCGTTTCCATATTACGAAAGAACTCCTCCGGATTGTTGCTGAAGTGCTTGGCCACATTACGTAGAGTACCATCCGACTCTTGAGCGTACTTCTTCAGATAATCATAAGATGCATTAGCAATGCTTTCACATTCTACGGGATATTTGACTCTCAATTGTTGCTCTACATCCTCCCAAAGCGTCTGTTTTTCCGTAAACCCATAAAGGTATTTGTACATCTCATGCGCGGTTACGACACTTCTTCTGATATTATATCGCTTCTCTACTGCTAACTTAGACTTCAGACTCGCCCTACATTGAGCACATAGACACAGATTGGCATAACACAGATTGGCATGTATACGAAGAACCTTTTCTAAATAACTCCTATCTAATTCTTCCGCTTTATCCAACGTCCCTTGTTCTAAAGCCTTCATTAGAACCATATCCTTATATAGTTCCTGGTAACTGCTTTCAAGTGTTATCAACATATTCACCTTCAATCTTTCGATAGTTGCTTTTGACGCAGGTTTTCTCAAGTCTACTCCCATAATTTATGCCTCCATTCTATAACATAGCTGTCAATGCTACGTGAAGACGCCTATTTGTAATAGTTGTCTCCATAGCAGGTGCTGGCATAGCTGGGGTATCCATGCCTAATAGGATGCATACATCTTTATACACTGCACGCAGACTGTCATAGTCTTGAACAGCAACAGCCGCCGTCGTAGAGGATTTAACTCTAATCTTTACATCATTAAAGTATCTTCTGCCACGAATCTCTATACTTGTCCAATTCTCTAGCACATCAAATTCTATCATCTCATTTGTAACACCGTTATCCACCAACATTTGGAACTCATCTCGATGATGTCCTTCTCCTGTACAGATAATCATTTTACTGTCAGCAATGTTCTTTAATGTATCTATTTCTGTCACAGCACCCACAATTTCAGCCTTGTAAATAGGTGTATGTGTATCATCATGCGACATTGGGTTCATCAACCTCTTTCTATATACTGACAGATGAGGTAATTCGGTAGATTGCACATTATACAATGAGCAAAAACCAGCCTGTAATTTGCTAACCATTCCGTTCAAATCATCAAGCTCCATCTCACCTGACTGTTTAATCTTAAACTGCATATTAATAGGCAAAAGTCGTTTCAACTGTTCTTCACAGTATTTCCTCAGGTAATTGGCTGCTGCTGGATAATCACATTGCTCAAATTGTTCCTCTGCCTTGTCTCTGTATGTTTTTGTTTGATGGAAAATAGGTTTCGGTGCTATTCCTAGTTGACGACTATTCCGTTCGTACATCTCATAAAATCGCCAATCGCTCATTTTTCCGGCATCCTGAATGAGCATCTTCATTGTCTCATAAAATGCCCTATCATGGGTAAAAACCAAAAGCTGACGGTTTTGAGATTTCTTCAGTAACAGTTTTATAATCGGAATTCTGGAACTCATATCCAGACTGAGCAACAAGTCATCAATACATAGTACGGGTGCTACATTGCCGGTGGAAATCAGTTTGTAGTCTGATATCGCCAACCTTAAGGCTATTCCTATGCAGGTCAATTTTGACTCATTGAAGTAGGTAGCTAGGTGTTTAACGTCTGTTGACCATCCCGGAATATTGGAGTCAACCACATGGGCCATTATACTAATAGTGGGGTTATGCACCTTTCCGTCCTTATATCTACGACAGTTCCGCTTCAATATGTTAAACGGTACTGCCGTCATGTCAACTTCTATCGAAATATTCTGTAACCCCAAATCGTTGTGCAACATTTCATTGGCAGCACGTTCTACCTGCATCAGTACGGCATCCATCTCGCGTTTGAATTCTCTCAACAGCGTCATAAATCGAGTATACTCTGGAGTATTTCGGTTTACTTGATGTCGGCTAGTCAAAGGCAAATAGTCTGTTGCCTCTTTGATATACCCCCACCACTCTTCTGCTGTATTCCCGTCTTGTGCTGGTACAGTGCCGTCTATCCGCGTGTATGGCCTGCTCAGATAAAGGTACTTGAATATGTTTTTTTCAAAACCATTGAAAAGGTCTATGTCCTTACTGTTCTTCTGATAAATCCACTCATACAGCATTCGATAGTTAAACATATCAAATGCTGCCGCAGAAAATTTAATAAAATCGTCACCTACTGTCTGGGTATTGATATGACCATATGAGATTTCGTAGTTTTTCGGTGCCGCACCTGCTGCAGCACCTCCTGCCAGCGGGGTAAATAGTGTTTGTACGCTCGACGCATCTGCATCATTGCTATAACGGTTTCGGAGATGCTGTCCGTCACGAGGATTGAAGTATTTCTGAACGTCTGCTAAAGGCTTCTTGTGACTTTCCATGAGGGTATAAAGTCCCCATACGACAGAACTCTTTCCAGAGCCATTCTCACCGTACAAAAGTATATTCTTGCCCTGGATTGGAAAGTCAAATGGCTCTTTGAAGAATTTGAAATTCTCAAGTCTTATCTGTTGCAGCGTCCAGTCCATATTCAGTTTTCTTTCTTTTCCGATAACAATATTCGAGCCTTCTTCATATTGTCCATCAGCACATTTCCTGGCTTGAGCAGTGCGTCGACTATCTGATGTGCCTGTTCTTGTTCATCTCCATTAATGTGCAGCATCAACTCTTTGAAGGGATTTAGGAAATCTATTCCAGTATCTTTCTTGAAATTCGGTTGGGATAGTTCAAAACATATATAATCTCTCACATTTGAAAACAGATTCAATTGAAGCGTTTCATCCTTATTTAATAAGGACGAATTCAAACTATATTGTGCTATCAAATGTTCCAACCTTCCACATACCATTTGGCTATCCAAGTCACAGTACGGCAGATTAAAACCCTTTATTCTTTCTATATTTAGTGTCGGCTTCCCAGAGGTCTGATGGGTGTATGACATTCTAAATAGTGAAGAATTCAACAGAAAGGCAATGTATTCAGGAGTAACACCCGGTTTGGGGCGTAACACATATGCTGGTTTGACTTTCGGTGTCTGCGTGTTCACAAATACATAGCCATCCTCTGTTCCAAGCTTTTTGGGAAGGAAAAGCTGCTTACCGCTATATAAAGCTTTATCAGAATAGGTTAGCACCTCGGTAAATTGTCCTAGCATGAAGGAAGTTTTCTTCTCCACATCTTCTTTATCCGACTCAGTCTTATGCAAGGCCTTGCTAATCAGGTCATCTTCTATCTTCAGCAGTTCCAGAGTTAATAGTATCAGTAACCTATTATAGGCATTACGATGTACATCCACCTTGTCAGCATCAACATGACTACCATGTGTATAGCGATTGCGCAACGCCCTGCTATTAGTATATTTACTGTTATACAGATAATAGTCAAAGTAATTGCGTTCCTCTTCCGATAGCAAATGTCTGTCTGCTTCTAACCATCCTTTCTTCTCCATTTCTTTGAGTATCTCCTGCTCAAAAGTTCCATAGGCTTGTATGGGATAACAATGATATTCATACAGTAGCTTTAAAATACCTATTTCTCGCTTTTTTTCAACATACAAACAGCCATTCTCATTTTTGGACAGATAGCCTTCCTCGATAAGAAAATCGATATCACGTTTTTGATAATCCTGATAGTTGTCATAGCTAATCATTTCATCTTGTTCTGTCAACAATTGGTAAAACGAACGGTATCTACTATCTTTAAAAGGATCAACAAATGTAAGCATACTTTGGTCACTGAAGAAAAGATGAAACAGCCTATATAGTTCCTCAGGCTGCCCTTTTATCGAATAATAGCGTTTTGAATTGGAACTCTTCACATTCGTTACCCGAATGCCTTCACTCGAAATGTGTAGCAAATCCTCATTAACAGTTCCTGTATCGGCAAATTGTTCATAGCGTTGTGATATTCTGTCTATTTCAGGTACTATGTTTCTGCATTTTGAGATCCAATCTGCTGTATTGTCTGCCAATGATAATGTACCTGATGGAAAACCATATTTATCTTTTAAATACTGTTCATAGAAAACTTTTAATGCATTCTCTATGCACCTACCTACTGACGAAAGCACATTTTGCATAGCTTCAATCTGTAGCATAGATACAGCTTCATAATAGCGGAATGCCATATTCACAGGATATGCATATTTTCCTGTTAGTCCCATTAGGCGCTCCATAATATCTGCCTCAGACATTTTCGCGACAAAAGGAATGAGTCCATTAGGGGTAAGAAAATCAAATACATAGCGTATATAGTGCAACAACTCTTCGTCAGAGCATGCCACCATCTTTTGTCTTGAATAGCATAGTATCGGATTGCCCTCCTCATCTCTATCCACCCACTTCATGGGCTTGTCCTTTTCATCGTTGATATAGACCTGGTATTTAAAATGGACAGTACTACCTGATGTCAGTACCTCTTCGTTAAGTTTCTTTTCCAAATTAGTTGCTTTTAGTAATAGGGGGGCCGAAAGTCTCAGATTTGTATCCTTTTTAGCCAGCAATACCAGTCTCACGTAGTTCAAGTTAGGGTTCGCACTGTCCAAATATTCTGAAATAATAGCTTCTCGGTCTTCCAGTGTCAGTGTCTTTGGGAAATATAAATGTTCGTGGCTATGCAATTTGTCTTCCTCTACAAATTCCCGTAACAACCATTCTGCTGTATGACTGTTCTCCTTGAGTAATGTCGTTACCGTCTGCTGGTGCTTATTTACTAACCGTGATTGATGCAACAAATCAATCAATTCGGAATCATTCTCAGAGAATGCCTCTCGGAGATTATCCAAAGATATAAATTCATCAATATTGAACTTATCAATAATTTCCCAAAAACATTTTCGATATCCCATCTCTATCTGCTTATAGACATCTACCCACGATGCTTTTCCGAGACCTATGAAATAGCGAATAATCTCTGTCTTGAAGTCCTTACGAATAATTTGGAGCGTTTCCTCTGACCAACTTTTCATGTATACATTATTGTCAACAAAAAGCCAGATGTTATACAGTTCTATAACATCGTTCACGTCTGCAGGTCTCCATCCGTTTTTATATTTCTTTATCACCTCCTCTGCCATAGGAAGGTAAAAAGATATACTCATATCGTACGTGGAAAAAAAATGTACTCTATCTCGCATTATAACAATTATCTATTTCTCACCATTATCAAATCATTCCATCCCTGAACATCGCTTTTTGTCTTCGAGAAAGAACAGAAGCCTCAACGTATGAATAATGCCGTACAAAGAACCTATCAGATGCCTCAACATATTTCTTTGGCATGTCACGGCAAATCTTCAATACGCCATTATTCTTTAGACTTGTAAGTGAGGAATAGTAGAACCTGTTCGACATACCATTGCTCATCAGGAAATCGAAATACACAATCGTCTTGGCAGCTATTCTTCCCTGCAAATCGTTTTCGATAGCAGCCAGCAAATTCCGTGTCATGTCCATAGTTAGTAATATTATTAAATCCCTATGGTCACTGAGTCTTATTATTTGATATTCTTTCATCATTTTACCAATTATTACAAAGTCTGTTTATATAGTCCAATCCATCGTCAATGATGTCCAAAGCTTCATCTTCTTTCAAGACTCTACTTGTTTCCACATGTAGTTTTTTGACATGGAAAGATGTGTTTCTATTGTCACAAATGAAATTATATGCATCCTCCATTGTAGATTTTAAAACATTATATTCCGGAGCATCAAAATCATTAACATGAAGGATTTGCCTTCCACTACTATCGGGGCAGTAACATTTGGTAAAAGGGTCACTATCTTTTGTAAAGTGAGCCTGTAGTTTTAATGCAAGCAAACCTTCTATTGCTTTTAGCACACCAAAAGTATAAGCCCCAAAATCATAAATTGCAACAGCACTGTTAGCCAAGATAACCGAGGATAGCACCATTACGTCCAAATTATTATCAATAAGAGGTTGGGGCTTCACCACAAGTGCGTTAATGTCCACCTCATATCTTTTCTGTACCAAAGGGGCTATTTTTGCAAGCTCCTCTACAATGTTTTCAGGTATTCCTTTGCACTCTTTCGAAACCTCCGTGCATACCCTTAAAAACAATGCGGTACAAGCACCTTGAACATAGACTGTGCCATTATCGTAACATGTCACTGATACTGATGACCTGTGGGAGTCTGTCACAATATAATGTTTTGCTTCTGGCACATCACCTTTATCTGCACTTACTGTATAGTTATTTTCTAAAAAAATAACACACGCAGCGGCCAGTTCAGAATCCACATTCTTAATACTAAACGACTGACGCTCAGTATTGGGGATTCTAAGTCGTTGCAATATAAAATCCATACATTCTGTACATATACCTCTTAATGCCGGTGTCCCCACGTTAGGATCCATACAATATAGACCCTGTTTGTTGTAAATGATGAGCAAACCAGGTTTCTTTATTTTCTCCTTTGTTACAGACACTTTGTATGTGAAGTCGTTTACTTGCTTAAAAGTATACTCCAAATTATCTTTGTCATGAAAATACTCAGCCAGTGTCGACTCTATTGCATCAAAATCCAAAGCATAGTGCTCTAACTTTCCCATTGTTGAATTATGTTCATTCTACTTTTATTATCTAATCTCTTTTGTCCTTCTCTGTGTCTTAATAAGGAATATCCATCTCTTTTTCAATTTGTTTAATTTGTGCGACTCGTATTCGCTTTCGCGAATCGACTCCTTATGATTCACCCGCCCTCATGCTATCATGCAGGGTGCGTAAGCATTAAACACCCATCGCGTCGTCCCGCGATACTAAGACCCGCGAAGGTTTGTGGGTTCTGCAAACCTGAGTTTTTCCCCTCCCCTGAGGCGGAGGGGACATAGGGAGAGGTGGAGCCCCTTCAAGGTTGTAAGGGGACGGGGGATGTTCGAGAAAACCTTCTTTGTTTCTTTCTTCGAAGAAAGAATAAATCCTTTTGCTTCTTTTCAAAAAAGAAGAAGTGTTTCACTCAATCTCCTTCAGCACCCCCACAGGCACAAACGCTATCGCTACGCTCATGACCCCTACTATCTCAACCACCACCCTCTTGCAGTGTTTCACGCGCTTAATCACGCCCTCTACACCCTCAAAGGGGCCGCCCATGATTCTCACGCGCTTGCCCTCCTTGCCTACGATGCTCGTCTCGTCCAGGAACATCACGCTGTCGTCGGTCTTCGAGGCCACGCGCATAAAGTTCTCCATCTGCTTGTCAGGCACCGTCATGATTTCATGCGCCTTGTCGGCGGTACGGTCCATGATATACCGTAGTGGCTCCAGCTGCTCGTTCGTCCTTTTCAGTTCGCTAATCCGCTCCTGCGTAGCGTAGAGGAATAACAGGTTGTTGATGGCCGGCACCAATTCCCGACGGGGTTCCTCGCTGCCCTCACATACCAGTTTGTATGTCATCGGTACGAAGTTCACTATTCCCAGCCGGTCCAGCTCCGCTTTTACCTTCATCTCACGTGAGTATGTCACCCTCATCGGATACCAAACTTTGGGGTCACCACACAGCGTTGTGTCGCGTCCCACAGCCTTACCAACTGCATTTGCCGTCATCATATTACTCTGGTTTTCAGTCGTCCTATGACATTCACGTCAGCATCTGGCTTCGATTAAAAGCTGATACTCTGTTGCAAATATACACATTTCTATCGAAATACCATCGCGGTTGCACATAATTTAACACAAAAACAGCTACAACCCTTTCGAATTGTAGCTGTTATTCATACAGACTTTTAGAGTCCCTTGTCAAGGGACGACCACCATGCCATGTTACATTAACGACGCTTGGTACCACTCAAAAAGTTTTTGGACACCATCCTCAATCTCTACCTTGTGCGTCCAACCAAGCGAGTGCAGTTTCGATACATCGATGAGTTTGCGCATGGTGCCATCGGGTTTGGTGGCGTCAAATTCCACTGTGCCTTCAAATCCAACAGCCTTGACCACAAGCTCTGACAGCTCACGGATAGTTAATTCTTTGCCCGTACCCACGTTGATATGGCAGTTGCGGATTTCACCCAACTTGGGAATGGCACCGCCACGACCAGCAGAATGGTTTCTGTCTACGGCACCGTCTGTCGATGCACCATAGTGTACCGACGAGTATTTCTCAATGCCAATCACATCCTTGAAGTCCACATTCAGCAGCACGTGCACTGAGGCATCTGCCATGTCCTCTGACCAGAGGAATTCTCTCAAAGGCGTACCAGTTCCCCAGAGGACGACTCGGTTGTCAAAAATGCCATACTTGGCAAGCTTTGACAGTACCTCGTCTCGATGTAAGATGTAAGATGGCTGATGTAAGAGCAGACCTTCGCCAGTAACGCCCTCAACGGGACGCTTGTTGAGGTCGATGGCTATCTTCTCCCACGCCCCGTCATGAATCAACTTCGCCAAATAAACCTTGCGCATCATGGCTGGCATCACATGGCTGTTCTCCAGGTGGAAGTTGTCATTCGGTCCATACAGGTTCGTAGGCATCACAGCGATATAGTTCGTGCCGTATTGCAGGTTATAGCTCTCGCACATCTTCAGACCTGCAATTTTCGCAATGGCATATTCCTCGTTGGTGTACTCCAGCGGACTCGTCAGCAGACAGTCTTCTTTCATGGGTTGCGGTGCATTCTTAGGATAGATGCAAGTACTACCCAAGAACAACAGCTTCTTGACGCCATGGGCGTAGGCCTCGCTGATGACATTACACTGAATCTTCATGTTCATCATGATGAAGTCAGCGCGATACAGCGAGTTCGCCATGATACCACCTACAAAGGCTGCAGCCAGCACTACCGCCTCCGGCTGTTCTTCGTCAAAGAACTTCTTAACGGCATATTGGTCAGTCAGGTCAAGTTCCTTGTGGCTGCGACCCACCAGGTTGTTGTACCCGCGAGCCTTCAAATTATTCCATATAGCAGAACCCACCAATCCGTGATGCCCCGCCACATATATCTTCGAATTCTTTTCTAACATCATTCTTTTTACTTATAACATCGAAAGTCACGAAAAACACTAAATTCTTAATGCAGATGACAATCTTAGACAAGATTGCTTTGTTATGAACAAAGGTTGATATTGTTTTGAAGCACTTCTGAAAGTGACTTTCAAGATGCTTCCAATCAATCTCAACTTATCATCTACATTAGTTTCTTCCGTGTATTTAGATGTTTAATATCTAACGATTCTCTCTGGTTTTACCTTTTCAGCGTTGAAGTTCACCAGCAAGCCAAGTTTATAGCCTGTGATAGCAAGGTAATTAATAACTTGGGCTGTGTGAACAGGAAGAAGTTCATCAACGGCTTTCAATTCTACGACTATCTTGTCGTAAATTACAAAGTCTGCAATGTACTTCTGTTCAAGGGCTTCTCCCTTATACATAATGGTGAAGCACTTTTCACGCTCGAAAGGAATACCCTGAAGCTTTAGTTCCTTTTCCAATGCCTCTTGATAAACTTTCTCCAAGAGTCCTGGCCCTAGTTCTTTGTGAACCTCAAAAATGGCTCCATTAATCTTGTAACACTCCTCAGGATATAATAATGCCATATTTTTCTACATCGAAATACACTATTGTTTTCGTTATTTTCGTGTCTTTAGATGTTGCAGTTTTTAATGTTTATTATTTAACAATTCCCTTTTCCAGGTACTCCGCCAAATTCGTTCTTACTTTCGCTGCAGCACCTTCTGCTGCCACCTTGGCGATGTCGGATTCCACCATCAGTTTCACCAGTTCCTCGAAGGTGGTCTTGTTTGGATTCCAACCCAGTTTGGCCTTGGCCTTCGTCGGGTCACCCCACAGGTTGACGACATCCGTTGGACGGTAGAAGTCCGGGGAGACGCGTACGACGACGTCTCCAATTGACAATTGACAATTGACATTTGATAGTTTTTCATCAATACTCTTGATGATACCTACCTCGTTGATGCCTTCGCCCTCAAACTTCAGTTCGATGCCTGCATGCTTGAATGCCAGTTCTGTGAACTCACGGACGCTATGCTGAACACCTGTGGCAATTACGAAGTCCTCGGGCTTGTCCTGTTGTAGGATTAACCACATACACTCCACGTAGTCCTTGGCGTAACCCCAGTCGCGCAGCGAATCCATATTGCCTAAGTACAGGCAATCCTGCTTGCCCTGTGAGATGCGGGCTGCAGCCAATGTAATCTTACGCGTGACAAAGGTCTCGCCACGGCGCTCAGACTCGTGGTTGAACAGGATACCCGAGCAGCAATACATGTTGTATGCCTCGCGATACTCCTTCACAATCCAGAAACCATACTGTTTAGCCACGGCGTACGGGCTATAGGGATGGAACGGCGTATTCTCGTTCTGAGGCACCTCCTCCACCTTACCATACAGCTCCGATGTCGATGCCTGATAGATGCGACAAGTCTCGGTCATGCCCAACTGTCGCACAGCCTCGAGGATGCGCAGTACACCCACAGCGTCCACATCCGCCGTAAACTCAGGCGAGTCGAACGACACCTGCACATGGCTCTGTGCCGCCAAGTTGTAGATTTCGTCCGGACGCACCTTACCAATCACACCCAGTACACTCATCGAGTCGCCAAGGTCAGCATAATGCAAATGGAAATGCGGTGTACCTTCCAAGTGGGCTATACGCTCACGGAAATCCACTGATGAACGTCTGATAGTTCCGTGCACGTCATAACCCTTCTCTAACAAAAACTCTGCCAAATATGACCCGTCTTGGCCGGTCACGCCAGTAATTAATGCTGTTTTCATATGACTAATATATTTATAAATTTCAATTAATGACAAGAGACCATGTCTCGTTTTTCTCTCACTCTTCGCAAGGTGTTGGCAAGTAGTTCGCAAGTACTTAGCAAGTAGTTGGCAAGTATTAATAGCTTGCTTGAGCTTGCGAACCCCTTGCCAAATACTTGCCTACCCCTTGCCAACCCTATGCCTGTGGGGTCGTCGGTTCCTCTTGGTTTATTTCCAGATTCTCAATCTCAACCTTCACTTGGTCCTTAATCATGTTGATGACCTGTTGAGGGTTGGTGTTCAACTGCGTCACCGTCTCGGCATGGATGTTCACGACCAAGGTTTGGATTTGATAGATGACCGTACCGTGCTTGCCTTCAGCCGCCAGAGGAATGGGCTTCTTCGCCTGCCCCCGCCTGTGCCTCGAGATGTGCCACAGCGGAGAGAGACGAGGGAATTTCAGTTTCAGAAGCCTTCAGTATTTCTTGGCCAACATGGTGTCAATGGCATCGCGTACATCTCTTGGCGGCTCATTGCGCAACGCATGTTTCACGGAGTGTTCCTTGTTGTTCTCTAAGGCATAGGCCAGCGCGGCACCGTTGATATCGTCATGATAGACGTCCCTGTATATCTTACGAGTGCGCAGGTGGTACAGGATGTTGGCCACCAGGTCGCGGTTGAAGTTCGTGCCCCATTGCTTGCCCGACAGATAGACCTTGTTTGCTACTTCGGGCAAGTCCAGTATGTCCTCCCATATCTTCCTGAACGTACTCTTGGCATCGTCCGTCAGTAGTGGCCTTACCCTGCTCACGTAGCTCATTATCTCGCTACGGATTGCAGTGTTATCTTCGGCTGTCGCTGGCGTTTCAAGACTGTCTGGCAGCCCAGTCGCCTTTGCATCCATCGCCTCTTTGATGGCCCTTCTGCCCTCAGCGTCCGAACAGATGATGAACGTGTTGTTCACTTCCGTCGCACTGGGGTTCACGTTATATGCCGTACTAATGTTAATGATTGTGTTACCCGTTCTGGGATTTTTCTCTACCGTGTGTGTCGTTTCGTTCTTTTCTTTATCCATGAAAACTCATCTTTCTACGTGTTTTTCTTCCTCCTTATCCTTGTAATCCTTTCATTCCCAGTCCGGAATCAGGAAGAAAGTTGCCACCAAGTTTCTTCCTTGGTTCCTGGCCCCTCATCGTCGTACCTTTGCAGACGGAAACAGACAAGGCCACATCCCGGGTAAGTGGGTCGAGAATGTCTCACAACAATCATTTTAATTATTAATTATCAATTTTCAATTATCAATTTTCAATTATCAATTATCAATTGTCAATTTTCAATTATTAAGTAGTTATGGCACAAATCAAACAAATCGGCCCAGGCCGTAAGACCACAGGCACCATCGATGGTGTCACGTATGTAACCCGCAACGGCGTCACCTACGCCCGAAGCACACCCACCATGCCCGTCAGCGCTTACAACACCCCGGCGGCCAAGAAGCGCCAGGCCATCTTCAAGTTCGTGCAGATGCACATGAAGTACCACCAGCGCACCATCAAGCAGACCTTCACACCCAAGAACAATGGCAGCGCCTCCAACCGCTACTACAATCTGAACGGCAAGGCTCTCACGCTGGCCCTTGAAACCCTGGCTGACCAGTATCTGGCTGGTGCCGATGTCACCATTACCGACGTCGAGGCAGCCATCAGCGCCTATGCTGCCAATCATCCCAAATCCATCAGGATTGCCTCGAAGAGCGGCTATCAGGAGGTGTACCTCACTGGTGCATGGCCCGACACCATTACCCTCAACGCCCAGACAGGCGATAGCACCGTCATCATCATTGTCGCTGAGAACGGAACCACAACCACCATCAACACGGACGGCACCATCACGACAGGTGGCAATACCAGTGGCTCAGGGTCAGGTGGTAACACAGGTGGCGGAACCAATACTGGCGGAAATACTCCTGGCGACGACAATGGAGAGAATCCGGATGAGAACTAGAGATGTGAGATGTTAGATGGTAGATGTAAGAAGTCTGATGGCTGTAGTTAGAAATAATAAAATTATCGACAATGAAAATGAAATTATCCAAACAACAGATTGACAGTATTGTAGAAGACCCCGAGAAGGCACAGGCGGCAGGTGTGAAGACCAGCGATCCCTGGTGGATGATCGTCCTCAAGGTCATCGCCTACGTCATTGGCCTCCTCGCCGGAGGTACCGTAGTCACCAGCTGCGCCCCCCATCTCTTCTAAATTACTAATTCTCAATTATCAATTATGCAAAGCATTAAATTTCTCCTTATCAATGAAACAAGTATTCAATTCCCTGTTCCCGCTGCTCATCATGGCCCTCTGCCTTACCTCCGACACAGCCTCATCGTCGAGGGCGACCTACGGTGCGAAGACAGCAGAACCGAACTCATCGAGCGTCTGGTCGAGCTCCGCCACCGCCACCCCAAGGCCCGAATCCTGGGCATGTCCGAAATCCGTGGCCGCACCATCCATGCCAGTGCCGCCATGAACCAACTAAGGCGCACCCTTAGCGACTATCCGTGAGCCACGTCCCCGCTCACACCCACTCAGCCCGCCCTCAGCGTGCTGAGTTTTTTTAGTCACTTTTGTTTGTAACAACCTTACCAACTGCAGGCCTCATTTATGACTTCCAAATTATTAGCTATATCTACTTTCTGAAAGACGTCGATGTATAAAAGTTCATGAGTTATGCGTTTGCATTCAGTCTTTCTACCAGGTTCTGATAATCCGAATCCTTAGAAAGCTCTACATTATACTTCTGCAAATCTTCACACATTTCGCTGAACAAGTCCGCACTATGGCGGAAGTCCCTTACTGCATTCTTCATACCAACATACAACGAAGATTTATGAAGCTTCGTATAAACCTCATACATTTTCCGACGTGTCTTTATGAATTCATTAAGAAGTAAGACAGAATCCTCTGCATTTAATTCTACGAAATGTTCATGAACCAATTCTACAAGCTTGAGAATATCACGAGTAACCTTCTCAACAGGCTTTTTTATAGAATTAATTTTATCCAAGAAATTATCTATGTCAAAAGAACAATCATCAATCTTATCTGTTTGTTTTTTGACACCAACAAATGTTTTTTGTATTGTTTCAATGCAAGTACACATAGTTCATAATTCCTATTCAATTTGCAAAAGTAATCATTAATTTCCATAAAAACAAGTATTGCTCTTGTTTTTTCTTCTTCTTAGTTAATTAATCTTAATCTCAACACTTAATAATCCATGATATACCGCACGGTATAAAAGCACCCATCGCGTCGTCCCGCGATACTAAATCCCGCGAAGGTTTGTGGGTTCTGCAAACCTGAGTTTTTCCCCTCCCCTGAGGCGGAGGGGATACAGGGAGAGGTGGAGCCCCTTCAAGGTTGTAAGGGGACGGGGGATGTTCGAAAGAAACCTTCTTTGTCTCTTTTCGAAAAGAAAGGATCTCTATTTGTTTCCTTTACTCCCCATACTTCCCATCCTTGGCTTCAAAGATTGTACTCGGCTCATACACCTCTATCGAGTGCCACGCTCCCTTAGGCACCTGTATGCCATAAAGCTTTTCCCTCGGGCATACCCTTACTCTCGCCACCTCTTTAAACCATGCTTCAGCGCCTGTCCCACCTGCTTCTGAACCTTGAACCGTTAACAATGAATCATTAACCGTTTCACCATCATGCACCGGTCCTCCGGCATCCACATTAGGCAGTTCCTCAAAGAAGACCCAGTCAAGGCATCCCTCCAGACAAATAACGCTTTCCGATGTTTTCAGATGACAATGGATAGGCACATGAGTCCCCGGCTCCAGCACGTTCAGCATCCGTTGACTCCCGTCCTCCGCCGTAGTCCTCATATCATAGTTCTGCCTCAGTCTCTCCGAGTCTCGCGCTTCCTCATGCAGTGCCTCCAGCAGCTCATCATTTATCAGTTGTATCTCCATTTATTCGTGTCAATCCGTATAATCCGTGGTCAAAAGTTTCTTCGTCTTTCCGTAGCTCCTTCAATCTGTAGTTCCGCCGAAGACTCACAGTCTTCTCAGAGCGACTTCAAATGCCTCAGCATAGTTACACCCCGCCTGGCATCCTCTGTAAGCCGCAAAGCCCTCTATAGCCTCTGCACTGCGCGGATGCGGATAGGGCCTCATCACACCGCGATACATCCCCAGCGCCTTCACCTTAGCCTCCACGCCTTCTTTACCAACTTCCACCCACGTATTCGGCTGGAATCGGTTCATCGCCGTGTTCAGTGCCCATTCCGTGCAGCTCGGCACCTCCATATACCAGAACTCCTCTATCGGCTTCACCTCCGGCCTGCGCTGAAACAGCCTTATCGCCTCCTGGCACGCCATACTTGTCTGCAGATGGTCATTATTCGTATCCGCAGGATGGTGCGTGATGATGATGTCCGGCTCGCTCTCCCTGATAGCCCCTTCTATAAACTGCACCAGCTTCAAGTGCGACACCGTGTTCATCTCAATGTTCGGAAACGACCCTTCAAACTTGGCACATATCCCCAGATAGTCCGACGATGCATTCAGATCATCGTCCAGTTCCTTATCCTCCGGACGAAACGCACGCGCTTTCGCCTCCGTGCTCATGATGCAAACATCCACCATGTCGCCCTTCTTTGTCCACTTATAAATCGAAGCTCCAGCTCCCAGCACCTCATCATCCGGATGTGCCACTACAATTAAGTACTTCATTTATTCTTGTTTTCGTTATTATTTCTTGTTTGCCATAATCAATTATCATTCTTTTCACCGCAAATCAGTCTGCAAAGCCACGAATCCCTCATCTTTTCACGAAAAGTACTATGAGCAGCTTCTCCATATAACGATATCATGGTTTCTTTTAACGCTTCCATCAACTCCATGCGGGTTTTCTTTATCTCCTCTCTGTCACTGACATCACGTTTCGAAATAAACACATAATAGAACTCAATGTCCTTATTTGAATTTGCTTCTTCCGGCTTTATATCAGTATATCTTACGACATCATTTGCAACCACAAGATATAATTGTCGAAGTTGAACTCGGCATTTAAACTTGGCTTCATTAATCAATATTTCTTCATCCCTGTAGCCTTTGCTTCTTAAAACTTTCAGAACTTCTTCCTTAAACTTTCCATTTTTCAAATTCTGATTTTTGGGAACATTTGGAAAGAAGTGATAGAACTCATCTCGCGACTTCCATAAAGAAAAATGTTCAAATTTGCGACTACGCCAATGCTGATAAAGATCGTTATTCGAATCTTGTTTCATTAAGAATATAATGTCATCATCTGACACATTTGTTATCTTCAAATTACCGACCTCAGTTCTCACCTCACCTTTCAAGGCATCGATGTTCACTATCTTTCCTAATGCAGCAAATCCAGGGTTATCTGGATTTTCTCGCGCAACAGTTGGAAAGAAATGTATTGCAGCATGTTCTGCCGCCATTGTCAAAAGTTGTTGTTCATAATTTACCACATGATGATTAATCACATACTTCATCTGGAAATCTTTTACGTTCAAGACTCCTTCAATTTCATTTAATGAACTGCTCTCAAAACAGACATTATAATCTTTCTCACATTTCTTAATATGAAGAGCAGATATCAAGCGTCTTAAATCTACGCTTGATGTGCTATAACCAGATGCCCATACATCGCGACATGCATAGTCTAGCCTGTCTGCATCTATTATTTTACCATGCAGAAGAGTTATCATACAGTTATGAATTTGATGTGTCTCTCTTTCTACATTGTAAAATACACCTGTTATCATTCGAGCTACAAGTTCTGCATCATACCCAAGTCTGTCTAGAGAGGGTTTATATTCTCTAAAAGCCATGATAGCACTTGCGTATTCATGAAAATTGGGTTCCTCTTTTAATTTCGCATCTTCAAGATCTGCTGAGAATTTATCATCATGGATTTCGTTCTTCAGTTTTTCTGACAGAACTCTTTTCTGACCATAATACCCTTCTAGAGTATGAGAGAATGGTGCATGGGCGATGTCATGGAGTAAACAAGCAGATAAATATGATCCATAAATCTTCTCCAGTGTTGCATCGGTCTCCCCCCAATTATTATTCGCCTTAGCATCAGCCCTTAACTGATTCACAATAAGACTTCCAATATGGAATACACCAAGCGAATGTATAAATCGGTCATGACGTGCACTAGGATATACCGCACGTATAGAGGTTTGTTCAACTCGTCTAAGCCTCTGAAATAATTGGGTATCTATAATATGGTCGACAAACGATTCATCAACCATTATATAGCCGTGGACGGTATCAAGTATTCTTTTCATCTCTTCTCTAATTCCATTTCAACCTCTTGTAACTTCAATTCAAGCATTTCATCTGGTAAATACCTTTGTATTCGACCATAAATTTCATGAACCCTGTTTATGCGTAAAGCATGTTCTTTCATAATAACATACTTACTAAATTCACACCTGAAAGCATCTATAGAAAGCATATCATAAGTAACAAGTAAGGATGGTACTTTCTCTTCCATTCTTCTTGCTATAGTCCTTATTGTGTTATATTGAAGTTCTACAGTTCTTGACTGTCGTTTTTGCTTTAGGCAAAAAGCAATGATTTCAGAAGCCTCCAGTTCCTTTATCATATTATTAGTTTTCTCTTGTTTTATACTTATACCACTCAGCGCTTACAATGCAGTTCCTGCTATCTGGAGCAGGGTGTGCTTCTTCCACTTTCACCATCAAAGGCATCGGCACACAGTTTCCGAATATTAATGCTTCTCCGGGAACTGCCTGCTTAATCTTTGACAAGTAATCCTCTGAAAAGTACGGTAGTACCGAATACACATACTTCATATCAACTTCGTTCTGTATGCGATGAACTATATAATTTCCACACTGTGACAATACCGTCTGTGACAACTCAGAGGGTCGTTGCGAAGATATAATCAAATAGAGTGAATATTTTCTTCCTTCTCGAGCTATCTTTTCAAAGATATTCTCACGCATGATGTAGTTGGTATCCTTATGAATATAGCGATGCGCCTCATCAAGTATCAGATGAACGGGGCGCTCATGACGTGCATCGCCAACTTTCTTCTTCCTATAGTCAAAAATCATTCTGGACACGACACTAGTCATCAGTTCCAGTATATCAGTTCCCACTTCGCTTGAATCAATAGTTATCAGTTGATGCTTAAGTTCTTCGTCATCAGTTATACCAAATACCTCTTTCAAATATTCCTCATCATTCGCAAATCGCTGTGAGTCCACCTTCATAAAGTCACATTCCTTATTATTCAGGAAGAAATCTAATCTACTTATAAGCGTAGAGATGAAATCACGTATTCTAAGGTTTCCTCTTGCCTCTTCTTCTATCAGAACTATCTCTACAGCAGTTTTCAAATAGTTGTAGTCGAAATACTCTCCTGGGCGCAAGTTATGGCTATCCACCTCCAATGCATCTTTTTCATCAATTTGGAGAAAACACTGCCCTTTCCGTTTTGAAGAGAGTTTCCCTTCATATCCTTCAAGTGCCCCTCTATTTCCATATACTGGATCTAAACATACGTATTCCTGCTCCTCCTCACCCACAAACAACTTCAACGCATTAACAAGCGAATCGTTATTGTTTCCATAGTTAACAACGCACAGATTGTCACAAATATCCAGAAAATCGAGAAAATCTTTCTTAATACTTTCATCAACATTGTCACCTAAATTGCTTGCACATGCTTTATGCAATGCTGATATGGCACCCTTGGCAGCAGTCATCTTCGATGTATCGCTGTCAATTCTCGTAACAATGTTCAACAGTACTAAATGCAACTTCCATTTAACGTAGTTCACAAACTTCTTTGCATCCTCTTCCGACTGTGCGTTGAAAATTTTGTAGAACTTATAGCATAGTTGCAAAACATTATCCCAGAATGGTTTCTGAGTCCGTTCTGAAGCCATCAGAAACGACAGCCATTCGTCCAGATTCATCAGATAATATGGTAGTTGAAATACCCGATACCCGTTATCCACCTTTATGATGTTTGGCTTATAAAATACAGGTTCGATGCTCCTTGAAAGTTCCGCATCAGTACCAAAGGCATTTGGATATTCCCCATTAGCATCAAAGATAATTGTCTTTGCTCCTAAAGCCTCGTTATTCTCCTTCTTGTATATCTCATGCAGAATGTGGGCTATTGTGTTTGATTTTCCACTACCACTATTTCCCAAAACTGCAGTGTGAATATTAAACAGTTTATCTATACTAAGGGATATCTCATAGTTAATGAGGTTTTTACTACGACCAATGCTAATAGAAGTATGGACACCCTCGCCTTTCTCGAACTCTTTATTTCGAAGAATGATATCTAAATCGTCATCAGTTACAATTTCTACGTCACTATACAATTGTGGAAAAATACCAACTCCCATTTTGAAATCAGTACCATTCAATGTACCAATGGGCTTGATAATCATCTCACGTGAACTGTCAAGGTTGAAAGCCGAATACACCTGATTATCCTTTCCCACTCAATCAATAATCGACACTACTTCACAGAAGATATTTTCTCCAGTTGAATTGGCAGTCTTCAAATAACTGCCGATGTTACCGAAATAGTATACCTTTCCAGCTATGTTAACAGTTGAATTGCGGGTGGAACTAAAAAGTCGAACCCTAAACTTATCATACTCAACTGATATAATCTTCCCTATCTTCATCGTCATCTGTAGTTTGTTTCTTAAACTCCTTGACAAAATTCCTCATGAGGTCATCTTCCTTTCTGAACGCATCAAGATTGGGCAGGAGCTCATTCACGATGTAATCGAAATGATGTACGCTTTTTGTGCTAATGATTTCCCCTTCTTCGTCTTCCTCTTCTACTTTCCCGCTTATGGTAAATATGCGGTTATCATCAATAAAGAATATCGGTTTCTCCTTGTGCTCCTTTTCATCAGGCTTCCTGCCGAAGATCACAACATTTAGCGTAGAATTGGTTGACAAAGCCCTATAGATAATTTCATTTACATGCCTGTCACTGAAACTATAGCCAATGACAAACAACACAGAATGTGGCTCCAATAATTTGTGCTGAAACTCACGGAACAAGTCCACATAAGGACTACCAAGACTCTTATCCTGTTTGGTGGGAGTCGGGTAAATAAGCACAGCATCTTTCTCTGTACAAAGTGCAGGGCTAACCTCTTCTATCTCAAAATAATTGTTTTCCAACTTCTCCGTTTCCCGCCAATTCACCGAGCCATGTATCTTATAGAGATAAACCATATCCTCCGCAGGTTCATATTTATCTATACTGGTGTCCATACGTTTCGACCAAGTATAATTGAAAAGTGCGGGGTTGAAAAACTTTCGCAGTCCACCTCCAAATCCGTTGATATAATGCAGATTTAATGCATCAAGAGCCGTCTCGTTGAAAAGGTCATTATTAGTCGTAAACACTCTGATTCGTGAATTATCCTTGCTCCTCAAGGCCAACTTCTGATAGAATGTTTTGTAAAATTCAAGCACCTGCTGTGCTTCCTCACTTTCGAAACTTATATTAATTTCCGTAAAAATGTGATTCTCAACCTTCTCTATCAGCTGTTCATAAAGCTCTTTATTATAGTCTATGAGCTCTTGGTCTTTGGTGTCCTTACTCTTTATGCCTTTGTAATATGCTCTAGCAGCATACATTACACTGAGGCATTTCTCTAAATTTTCTCCTACCTCTCTCTTTATACAACGGAACTCCTTTTTCAGTTCCTTTTCATCTTCAGTAAACACCAACTTCTTATAAAGCTCTGACATTGTGGGTATAGCCCCATTACTGGTGCCAGAGCCAAAAAGGAAGTTCACATTCTTCAGATTGAAGAACTCACGAAGCTTTTCTTTTAAAACCCCAACTTTTTTATCAAAAGACAATTCTTTTACAAAATAATCTTTTGTTCCTTGATAAACAATTAGCTCGTTCATAATCATACCTCCTATGTTTCAGTCCTTGCACTTCATACCTCACCCCTCGGTTTACCCCATTGTGGCACAAATAAGTACCTACAGAATTCCCAAAGGCCTTTCAGTATTCTCTTTATCATCTATCGTTAATCATAAACCATTAACCATAAACCGTAATTGAAACTCCCACACCCCTTTCATCACTCTCACCACCATCCTCATTTTGTACTAATATGCAGAAACCTGCTAACCTTATTCAGCAAGCTCCTATCCATATTGTCTATATACGCATCCAGCACCTTACTATTACCTTTCAACGGAGTAATATCATAGTCAGCAATAGCCGCAGGTATCAGACAACTATATCCTTCTCGTAACACCACTTCATCTCCTGTACTCCGAATCTTGATTTTACAATCACCCTTCAGGCACATCGAGATCACAAAACTGTCGTACTTTATCAGATTCCGATGGAACGTATCACTAAACTCTGTCACCCTTACACTGAAAAATGGCGATTCTATCACGCTGTTCGCATGATTATTCTCATTCGAGTATTCCGTTCTATATTCCTTTTCTACCTGATAGTTCAGAGCTTCCGCCGCCAGTTCCGTATGCAGTTCCCGAGGCTTTCCGTCCAGTCCTGGGCGATTATAGTCATATATACGATACGTCACGTCACTCGACTGCTGCACCTCTGCCAGCAATATCCCACTACAGATAGCATGTACACGTCCTGCTGGCAGATAAAACACATCCCCAGCCTTCACCTCATGTTTTGCCAGCGATTCCACGATGGTCCCGTCTGCCACCTTCCGTTTATAGTCCTCAGCCGAAAGTTCCTCCTTAAATCCTGAATACAGATAAGCCCCCGGCTCCGCATCCAGCACATACCACATCTCGCTCTTGCCGTTTTTATCATGCAGGCGCTTCGCCATCTCGTCATCAGGATGCACCTGTATCGACAGGTCTTTCCTCGCATCTATGAACTTCACCAGCAATGGCAACTCACCGGAATAACGTTTGCTCACCTCGCGACCGAGTATAGCCTCCGGATGCTTCTTGATTACCTCCTTCAGCGTATATCCCGTCCAAGTCCCGTTAGCTATTACCGATGGCGAACTCTCCACACAACTCACTTCCCAGCTCTCGCCAATATGGTCTTTTGCCGCCAGTCCTTTCCATGCCGTCAGCTTATTGCCACCCCACACTATCTCATGCAGGTTTGGCTCAAACAATAGAGGATATAATTTAGAACGCTGCGACTCTATCACGCAGCCTATCGTCATAATTCTCACATCCGTCACGGCTCTCAGTTCATGGCTAGTCAGACTCTTCACATACACAAAGTCATCCTTCGAGCAATGCAGCACCTCGTCATCCAGCTTCACATCCAGGTCGCCCTCCAACACATAAAACCCTTCCTGCATATCAGGATGTATATGTGCCTGAGCCACCTCGCCTACCTTCAAGTCCGTCACCGCAATCTGCGTCAACGAACATCCGCTCTCATTCGCAGCCAGCAGCACCCGTTTCAATCCCACATCATGCGAAGTCGAAACCGCTTTTATTTCATTTAGCGACCTTTTCATTATAAACTACTTTGCCATTGCCAACTTAATACCGTCAACCATAAAGTGGGAAAAGAACTTCACCGAATCCAACGGAAATACCCTCATATGCCTAGCAAAATCCTTGGTCTTACTCCAAGCAGAACTAATCTTTCCTCTAGATACCTGACGATTATGTCCAAAGTTACCACACTCTAGCACAAACTTAAGTATCCTTTCACCCTTAACCTTGAACCGTGAATCATAAAGCGGCATTGCCTCCACTGGCATCCCGAGCCAATCAACAGCTAGTGCAGCAAACGCCTTCCACTCACTTATTAATCCTGCTTCACGCAGTCGTTTCTCCAATAATCTTACATCAATCTCTGATTGGTATCTCCACAATAATCTGCACAAATCGCATATTTGCCTCAACCCAACTCCCTCTATATAGAAATGATGCAGAATATGTGTAAAAACAAAAATAATATCACTATTAGATGCAGGAAGGAACACTTGCGTTCTGCCATTCTCCCATGACCTTGCACTTCCTCCACAGAGCACATCATTCTGAGCCTCATCTATCACCATGTCCACACGCTTTGACAAGCGACTATGCATTGTCCCGTGCAGTTCTACTACATAACCTCCTTTCATGGTCAGACCAAGATGTTTGAAGGACTTATATTCGCTTTCAACATCAACAGCTTGGGGCACCAATACATTCTTCGCCTTTTCATAATTGGTATCACTCAGCAGAAGATCTACATCACCACTTGCCCTCCACAGAGGTCTTTCATAGCACTGTGCAATTCCTTGTCCTTTTACTAGAATTGCATACACATCTTCTTTACGAAGTTTCTCTATCAACCGAGCCACAAACTCGTTCATGGTCTTGTTCTGCTGCTCTATTTGTAGCGTACTACCAATGAACTGCAGCACCCACTCTTGTGGCACCTTTACATCAGACACATGCTCAAATCCTGCGGTAACCAGCCCTACGACAGACTGTTCTTCTGCCAACCTCATTATCGCAGAATAGTCAATGTCTTTATATAGTGAAAGTTGTCCTTCTCTTTCCCAGAGTCCAGCCTTCAGTAATTCAAAGAATGCCTTTTGATTGTAATCTAATAACATTTAATCAATTCGAGCTATTAGTGTTCGCCATAGATTTCTCTGCGTCCTGCTTCAGTTCGTTTAGAATCCACGAGCATTCTTTTCCGCATAATGCGTAAACGATGCATATAACCGTATATATGATCATCTTGAGGTCATACCAGAGACTTGCTTTCTGTACGTAAGTATATTCCAATTCCCGACGTGTAGGATACACCTTCTCCATATACTCCGCCTCATCCGTGAACTGGTCACCATAGATGTAGTCATACAGAGCAGCAGGGCCACTCAATCCTACTGGGACTGTTGCCGCCTCATTCCATTTCCCATAGCGAAACATATCAAATTGGTCTTCCGCCACAGGCCTGGGGCCTACAATCGACATGGTACCGTTCAATATGTTAATTAACTGAGGCAATTCATCTATCTTAGCTTTGCGGATAAAGTGACCAAACGAAAAGATTCTATCCTCATCAGGCCTTAATGAAGCCTCCGCCCCCTTCTTAGGCGCTTTCAGCACTCTCATGGACCTAAATTTATACATCCGGAACGGCTTATTTCCCTTACCAATACGATTAGCCTTATAGAAAATAGGCCCCCAGTCACTGATTAAAATTCCTATTATTGTCAATAGGAATATTGGTGAAAGAATTATTATCGCCAACAGGGCACATATAAAATCAAATATTCGCTTTACTACCTGATACATTATTATATTCTTCTATTTCGTGTAATTCGTGTTCGTTTACTCAGAAGTTCTGAACGGCCAAAGTGCCTTGAACACAAGATAGGTCTTATTACTCTTCCCAAATACCATCTTGATACAATAGTATCCACATACTACCATCCATCTCGGAATTCGCAAAATGTGCTTAGCCCTTCCTTCTACTCTTTCTTCAGCTATCACCTTGGCACTATCTAACAGCTCCTCGTCCTTGATAATATGGATGGTATTATCTACATCTTTATCCACCCAATCCACCATAGAAGATACAGCTTTCCGTACGTTCAGCACCTCAAACTGCTGTCCTCCCCCTATCAGATAGGCCCAATCTGGGTATTTCAGATAATAACGTTTCTGGATATCACGTTTCACATCCTTCGTATATACAGGCGAGAACCTATAAATGTTCCACATTTTGCAGATTTTCTTCAACCGCCCTTCAGCCATTGCTTTGCTTTTGCCATAGATGGATATAGGATTCAATTCTGTCTCAGGTGTAATCAAGCCCTTCACCATTCCAATAGCATCCACAGTACTTATGAATAAGACAGGTATATTATGCTTTGCGCAGGCTTCAAACAGATTTTCTGCACAATCCACATTAACCTTCTTAAATGCCTCCCATGATGTATCTGCAACACCCTTAGTGTGTGCTAATGCAGCAAGATGAATAACACGATCTATCTTTTTATCATCAAACAACTGCATTACACCCTCTTTGGATGACAAATCCAGAACTATCTGAGTAAGTCCATCAAGCTTGATATCTTTTGATATCCTATCTACTCCAAGAACCTTGTGCCCCTTCTCAATAAGGCCTTTAATAACATATCCGCCAATCATTCCGGCAGAACCAGTAACAAGTATATTCATAATCTTTATATCACATCATACGTTGCCAAGTTTACATCCCAGTTCCTGACATCTTTCACCATATCATTATTATAACTCTTGTCAAAGAACTTAATGATAAAGTTGAACTGTTTGGGTGCGAACTTCTGCGGTACTTTAATTAACCCACTATTCTTGAAATACAGATTCCCTACATAAAGTATCACATCAAACTCTTTACGATTATGCTTCAATATGTACTTTACTGCTTGATTGAAATGCTTGGAAGATTTACCCGTCACATCAATAAGGAACGCTGCACGAATTCCCTTAAAAGGCATCACTTTATAGAAGAACTCCAAATCACCAACCCTTACTGTTTGGTAATTTCCGTCCATTCGCTTATATCTGGTGGCGTTGAACGACTCTGTATCCTTTTCTATTTTGAACTGTGCTATCTTCTTGCTGGCAAACAAGCCTGTTAACCAGACATACGACCATGCGAACGCTTCCGAAACCCAGTTGAAAGCCTTTAACAAAGGTTTGATTCCTCCTACTCGATATGGCAGTATATAGGTCTGCATTTCACCTATCTTGGTATAAACCTTTGTTTTGGCATAGAGTTTCATCACTTTTGCATCAGGGAAGCCCAACATCAGCTTGACCCCAATCTTTTTCATGTGACCAAAGTAACTCTGTAACTGGTTCAGGAATATTTCCCCATCACGATACTCTTTGTAAATAAAAGCATCTACACCATCTACAAAGACAACCTTTTCGCCATTACACCAATAGTAATTCGGAATGGCACAGATATGCCCCACAACCTTATCATCATCATAAACCACATTGTGCCATGAATAACCAAAGGGATTATTGACATACTGATTGACCATCACATTCAGTGGTCTTTCAAGCGAGAATACCGTATTGAAACCGTCTAATATCTGTTGTTTTTCAGTAACTGACAGTTCTGTCGTTTTTTTATTTTCTATTCTAATCATCTGTTTCTAATAAGTAGAAGAAGCCCATTCTCCGAGTGACAAATAATCTCCATGTCCAGGATATACAATAGTATCTGTAGGATACAGGCGCTTTATCTTTTCTATAGATTCATTCCAATCGTCCTGATTGCTATCTCTGCCATTAAAATAAGGTTTATACGGCATAATGGTATCCCCTGTAAACAGTATCCGCTCAATATCTATACAGACAGATCCAAAACTATGACCAGGCGTAAAGACAAACTTTATTTGATGTCCAAACCAATCAATTATTTCACCATCTCTGATAAAACAATCTGCAGTGGCTATTTCATATCGATAATCCGGATCATCATAATATAAAAGGAAATAAGCCCTATTTGCTTTCTTTACATGCTTACTGCATTCTTCTGAACAAATCAACTTGCTATCTGCAAAATGCTCACGTAAAGCATTCACGCCCCAATTGTGATCAGTATGCTCATGCGTGATGATGATATAGTCGAGGGCTAATCCTTTTTCCTCTATGAATTGTATTTCCCTAAGTGATTTTTCACTACCTGGATCTATGACGACACACCGTTTCGTATCTTCGTCATAGACCACATAGCAGTTAGATGTCATCAGTTCATTAACGAACCGTTCAACTTTCAACATCACTTAAAAGGACAATACCATGCCACCCCATGTATAACCTAAGCCCTGAGCCACAGAAAGCACCTTCATGCCTGGCTTCAAACTACCATCTTCCAATGCCAAGCAAAGACCAATAGGTATAGTAGAGGAAACGGTATTTCCTACATGCTCTATATTGCAATAGTACTTCTCCTTATCAATCTTTAATTTTCTACGCTCCAGATTAGCCAAGAAAATATTGGCCTGATGGTAAACGTGCAAATCAATGTCATCCTTGGTTAAGCCATTCTTCTCCAACACATCATTAAACAAGGCCGGAATGCTTTCCAGTGAATAATTTAGGATTGCAGGGCCATCCATATAAAGATTGTCAGACGAACGTGGATTCCCATACTCATCAAACACTAAATCGTTAAGAGGCTTGGGGTTACGTGCACCACCAGACTTGACAATTAGGTTCTCTGCACCTGTGCCGTCTGTTCCAATCACAAACTCACCTATCTCAGCCATACCCTCTGTGCTTACAAGTGTAGCCGCTGAACCATCGCCAAAGATGGTACGGTTGCTCTTGTCGCGCTCATGCATATACTTTGAATAGGTCTCTGCGGTTAACAATAGCACATTCTTGGCCTGACCACTTACCACAACAGCTTTTGCCAATGACAATCCCGTTACGAAACCAGAACATCCAAGGTTGACATCAATGGCAGTAATGCTTTTCGGTAAACCTAATCTGGTTTGAATCAAACAGGCTGTAGTAGGCAGATGGTAATCAGGGCTTTGTGTCACAAAAATCAGATAGTCAATCTCTGACCTATCAATGTTATTTGCAGCAAACAGCTTTTCTGCTGCACCTATAGCCAAATCACTGGCCGTCTCGCCTTCTGCTGTAATATGCCTTTCTTTGATGCCTATTTTATTCTCAATTTTTTCTACAGTCCATTCTGGGAACTCAGCGGCAATCTGCTCGTTATCAAGAATCTTTTCTGGCAGATTATAAGCCAATGCCTTAATATATGCTTTCATTCTTTTTCTTTTATTTTAATGTAAACCCACCATCAATCAGGATGTTGGAACCTGTCATCCAAATGGAAGCATCGCTCAACAAATAGATTGAACAATGAGCAATATCTTCAGGTTTTCCAAAGCGTTTCAGCGGATATTTCTGTCTCAGTGCTTCAAGTTCCTCTTCACCAAAAGTACCATTGCTTACTTCAAGCAGTGGAGTCTCCACAACACCAGGATGAATGGTGTTCACTCTAATACCTTGTGCAGAGAGTTCGAGTGCCAAGCTCTTTGCATAGCCTGCCAGTGCTGCCTTGGTTGCACCATACCCACCTTCACCTATTTGACTGCGATATACACCGGAAATAGATGATATAAAAATGATGGATGAGTTTTTCTGAATTTTCTTTTTCTTAAGCAAAAGGGTGTTCAACATTAATGGTGAGAAAACATTGGTTTGGAAAATTCCCTCCAATGATGACTGATCCATGAACTTTGCCATCTGAATCTGAGATATACCGGCACAATATACTACACCATTAAGTGCAGGCATATTGTCAACCATCTCTTTACGGGTCTCTTCTACATTCAAATCACCACATAACACAATGTGCCCTTCTCCTTCCAGTTTGGCTAATGTTTCTTGTAATCTCGCCTCGTTTCTACCGGAAAGAACGACCTTAGCACCCAATTTTGCACATTCTATGGCTGTGCCTCTTCCTATTCCAGAAGAGGCTCCAGTCACAAGAATGGTCTTCCCGTCAAGGGAAAAAGGATTGTACATCTGTTACTTGCTGTTAGCGAGATTAAACAAATCCTCAATGGTCTTACTGGCACGGATATCAGCACCTGTAATGGTCTTATCCATCTGCTCGTCAACCATTGAAATGATAGAGAGTGCTGTCAAAGAACCCCACTCTTCTAAAGTTTTGAACTCTGTATCAGCTTTGAACTGATCTTCAGGAGTCTCGTCAAACTCAGCGGCAAATGCCTTTACAAATTCATCTAATGTCATAATTTTAAACGTTTAAAAAGTGATTTTAAAAACTTATTCTTTTACTATTGAGTAATCGTGAACCTTTCCTTCATAACTTGGACAATGAAGAATAGAAGTCACCAATGATTCGGGCGTCATACGTCTTACAATCTTTTGGAGAGTATCATCTGTTCCACATTCATAGAATTCTGTTACGCCATTCTTCACCATATTCATTGTGATGCCCGTCCACTGAACAGGATAGGTCATCAGTTTGATTTGATTCTCAAGAATCTCTTTTGGGTCTGTATGTGGCAGGCCGTCTGCATCCTGATAAATAGGAATATGGGGTGTCATAAAATGCAGTTTCTTCAACTCTTCGCCAAGGATAGCTCCTTCCTCTGCCGAATTAGGTGAATGACCAACACCCTTCTGAGGTAATACTAAGGCACGCTTTGCACCCATTTCCTTCAGAACTTTGCAGGCTTTCTTCACAGTACCACGTGCACCAGTAATCACCAACTGGCCAGGGCCGTTGTAATTTGCTATATATAGGCTTTCACCATCTTCATCACCCACACGCTTAATCACATCCAATACTTGCTCTTCTGGAATACCAATTATTGCACCCATGGCGCTGGGATGCTTCTGGAATGCTTCATAGAACACCTCACCACGCTTCTTGATGAATGGTACAGCTTCCTCAAAAGAGATAACACCAGCCACAACCAATGCTGCATACTCACCCAATGAGTGACCTGCTGTGCAATCAGGTTTCACATCGTCCTGGCTTAATGCAGCTGCCACCTCATAAAGGAATATACCCATTTGAGTATTGCGTGTATCCATCAGTACATCCTCTGTTGCAGAAAACAGGAAGTCTGAGAAACGCTCTTCTAAGATGTCATTAGCCTGTTCAAAAATCTCTCTCGCTTTTGGGAATTTCTCATAAAGATCTTTTCCCATTCCTTCTTTCTGGTTTCCTTGACCAGGAAATAAAAATGCTTTACTCATATTTATTCGTAATATTTCTTACCTCTTATTCTACCCCCAAATGCCGTCCATAATATACTGAGAACACAAGGAATTGCATGTCGGTAGTCATTCAAAACTTTTTTGTCCAATTTTCTCCAGAAAAGACCTGTAAGACCTAATTTCTGAAATACCATAGGTGGCATTGAGTATTCGCCCAAAGAGAACCTGAATGCAGCTCCTACTCCTATACAAAGAGTATGCTCCAAGTATGGCAAGAGCATAGTTGAAAAGAAGTCCTGCTTAGGGGCTTGCAATGCTATCCATACGATATTTGCCCCACTCTCTCTAACCATCTTGGCTATACCTTCATAATCAAACTCTTCAACCTTGCAAAAAGGAGGTGAATAGCTGCCCACAATCAGCGAACCCTTATATTTTTCCTTCATCGCCGCCAGTGTTTCCTCCGTATCGCCTAACAAAAAATGTTTGATGCCGTTATTCGGATCTGTCAGCAAATTCAAGAATAGTTCAGGGCCTGAAGATCTCTGGACTTGTTTTAATCCCCATACTTTTGCGACCCAAATTAATGGCATACCATCTGGCATCACCATCATAGCATTGTTAAGAACATCAGCATAGTCTTTACGATCATTGCCTGTAAAGATTGTTCTGATACTGGCCACACAGACATAATCATTTCTGCCTTCTGCAACTGCCTGTTTGACCCGTCTTACGGAATCATCAGGATTCGTGACAGTACCAAAAACTTTGCCTATTCTATATCTATCTTTATTCATATATTCGTGCAATTCGTCTTATTCGTGTTCAAAATATAATTGTAATAATTGTCTTCGTTGCCTTCGATCTCTTTCGGGATTCTAAATGCTAGTTTGTGAAAACACACCTGACTCGTTAGCTTATCCCACTTCTTCTGTTCAAACCTCTCACCCATGTGATGTAGCAACACCAGGCTATTCATGCTTTGCCCATACGGCATCTTGGCAATCTCCTCTGGATATTCCTTCGATAGCATTGAGAAGAACAGATGGAAGATATAGTAGTCGAGAGTGCAATCGTAATCTTTCCAATAAGCACAGAGCATCTCTCCCAACGCCATCAGCACCTCATTGTTTGAGCACGCAGTAATAAACCAATTTGAAATACTCACTGGAATACTCCCCTGCTTAGTATATTGGAACAAAAACAAATCCGCATCAAGATATTGTTTAGCTTTATTCTCTAATTCTCCAATTCTTGATTTGTTATCGTTTTCGTTATGGTTATCGTTGAATCCAGTACAAAGTACGGTCGAGTCAATCCACGTTCCTCCATATTTTATAAGCAGTTCCAATCTCAACAAATCCGAGAACAACGCTGCTGGAATTCTCCCTTTCTCCCATTTCTTAACTATGTAGTCAGGCATATCCACATACTCTTTCCAGTTCTTGTTGTCTATAACCTTTATTTCCCAATCGCTTAGATGTTGGTTCAGACTGTTGTAACAAGCACGAACAATATCTGGGGCATTATCAATTCCCTGAAGCCAACAGAACCAAATAGGTCTTTTCTCTAATTCTCTAATTCTTGATACTTTATTATTCGTGTCATTTGTGCAATTCGTGTTAGCCTGAACTTTGAACTCCTGAACAAAAGGAGCGTATCGCTCCGTAAGGAACGGCTCCACTTTTTTGAGCACTTCCGGATAAATCCCCTTGAATGATTGTCGTTTGGCCAAGCACCTAAAGAATCCTTTTACTATCGTCCCAAGGACGCCAAGTTTTGCATACTCTATGACCAGCCTAAATCCACCGAACTGATTATATCGGATAATAAGTTTCTTGAAGTCCACAAATACCTTACTTCTCTATCGCCTCCACAACAGTTTCTCCCGTCTGCATCTGAAAGTCACCCTTTATACTCACATTACAACCGTGATGCCCTTGTACAATGAATTTCCTCAGAGTCCATCGCTTTGTATCTTGATGGTAAAATCTTATGTGACAACCATCAATATCTCCCTTTGCCAAACGATGACCGCACAAAGGACATACAAGAGGAAAGTCATTCTGAGTAAAGATTTGCCAATACTCTTTCCACGATGAACCTATTGCTGCATCGTCATCACCAGTTCGTTCAGCATTCATTATCACGGCACTTGAGGTCTTTCTGCGCAATCGTAAGCACATTGCCATCTACCACACATACGTATGCCTTCTTCTCTCTAATATGTTTCTCCACAGTGTCTCTAAACACTTGTGAGTCAAATTCTATTTTTATGTTAAAAACCTCCATAATTAATGTCTGTAAATACATAAAAAAAATCTCACACTTTCTTCAATATATAAAAATAGAATATCGGTGTGTCATCATCTTGGATAGCGTGTAAATTCCCTGCCGTTATCTTATCATACAAGTCCACATACCTTACTTCCCTATATTCCAATATCTTCATACTATTAATAAAGAACAACTTTGCAATCTCTTCCAAATTATGCTTATAAGTCTCAATTATGATGTCTTTACTACCTAATCTAAAGTGGGTGTGCTCATAATTATGCATAGGATGCACATCCGATATGAAACATTCACCTCCTGATTTAAGAGTTCTCCCTATTCGCCTTATAACTTTAGCTACAGCTTGTACATGCGATAGCACTCGATTGCAAATAATCCAGTCGAATGCTTTATTAGACACTTCCATATCACATATATCTTGCACTAAGCATTTTAGCTGTCCTTTTTCAATCTCTTTCGAATACTTATGCTGGCATACCAACAACATCATATCACTCACATCATAGGCTGTAACCTTGTGCCCTGCTTTCAGAAAGCACTCAAGGTTGTTGCCGCTACCTGCTCCAAAGTCAGCCCCGTGACCTACCGTCAAACTTCTACACCAGTTCTGAATCAAAGGATACTCATTCCTATGCCAGAAATCCTGCCACTTCCATGAGTCATAATAGGGTGCAATTATATTATATCCCTGCTTTGGGCTTAGTATCAGTTTTTCTGGCATCTTGCTGTTCTATCTTGATTTGCAAACTATCCAATTTCTTCATTAGTGAGTCAATCACCTGCATCTCCCTTCTTTGTTGCATGGCTCTTTTAAATTCTATGTGGGTAGATGTCAATGGAACCCATGAGTCATGCCAAATCCAATTATACAGCACAGGCTCTAAAGTGCAAAAAGCAAGGAAAAAAAGCAAAATCCAACCACCCAACTTAAAACTTCTCATAGCTCTTCGAGCCGTTCTTCCTGCCACCTCGTCCTCAATTTCTTTTATATTGAGGAATGTCTGAGAATAGTTTCGAGCTTTCTCTTGTAAATCTTCTGTATAATGTTCGATTATCTCCTTATTATGTAACTTATCCTCTACATTACATGACACCTCGCTGAAATTGATTTTCACAATCTCCATAAATGGTTTGATAAGAAAACTGCGAGAAGAAAAATTGAGTAAAACACCACTCAGATAACCTTCGTAGCCTGGTTCTACTATGCTCGCATTAATAAGTAGAAGACCTTGCTTTGCAACAGAATCAAGAGCAGAATAGGATCCGCTGAGATTTAATGGAATTTTAATCCGTTCTTTCGTCTGAAAGATAATCAGTTCGTTTGGTTTTAACTCATAACATTTTCCTATTGTTTTCAGCTGTGGTTCCTCTTTGACCTTTTTATAAAGGCAAATTTTATAGATAGTAGTCTTTATCCAGCGACAGAGTTTGTTTTCTTTTTTAGGTTCTTTTCCCTCAAAACTCAACACCTCTGAACCACCTGGCTTTATCAATTTTCCCACCCGAAGTCTGTACGAGCAGTTACGCAGACAGTTCTCTTCAAAATTGTCTATCAATTGCTCATTTCTTACGAGTTCGCGTATATCAATATTACCCAACATTGTCTTTCTGGTCTATCAAATTCTTTTACCTTTCCAAAGGCTCTAAGCAATAACCTGTTCTACTTATGCACACAGGTAGCAGGTTCTCACTCAGCCCTGCTACTTTTTATACTATATGCTTATTTTGGGTACCTCATTTAGCTTTATTCCGCACTCCTTCACTTTTTTTACAAAGTCTTTTAAACCTGAAGACCGGTGTTTCTTCAAGACTTGATAATATATAAAATCTGGCAGATACAATCTACTATAATAATTTAACTTCAATTTCAATCGTTTAATAAAACTCAAATCCGTAAAATAATACTGAATTGGTGTTTTCCAATCCCCATAATAGAAAGATAGAAGTTTATCATACTCCCTTGGAATTTTTATTTTTAAACCTTTAAAATCAATTTCTATTGTATCTCTTATTTGGTTCTCTAAAAGAAACCCGCCATCAAGAGTATATCTTATTTCATTTGACGCTTTCTTTAATACGTAAAAATCAGTATACTCGCCCTTCCTTGAAATAGAATACAGACCACCTCGTTCATATCGTATAAGTTCAAATCCTTGATCATACAAATTCCAAAGAAGGTTCTTAAACTTTTCTTCATCCTCCGACAAAATAACAATATCAACATCCTCATCCCATTTGATAAAGTCATTATCCCGAACTATACCTATAAGTGTACCCCAACATACTTGCCAGAAAATATCTTCAGCAGATAAAACTTTACTAATAATCTGTAGATTCTCATACGCAATATCCCTGTCAATCACATGGCAACCAGGATATAGGAGACGTTGTTTAAATATTATTTCACCTTTTACAGTTTTAATACTCGACATACAAACTTGACAATATGATTATTCTTTCAAATAACTATTTGCATCCTTAAAGAAAGATACCGTACATAGTATAGATAATATTACTACAGGGAAAGCTGCAATTATCGTCACTGACTGAATGCTATACAATGAATTCTCAGCGAACAGCAGTGCAATCGGGAAGAGAATCAGCAACACGCTCCAGAATGTACGCACTTTACGGTCAGGCTCCTTATCAGCAGAAAGATGCTTATATGAATAAGAAGAAGCAACGTAGGTAATACCATCAAGCGTTGTGCTATAGAAAGCAATCATAGTAATAATCAGCAAAATCAGAGCGAGTACAGGAAGCGGGAGCGTATCGAATATCTTAAGGATAGCATCATACATACTACCGCCATCACCAATGAAACCAGAAATGTTTACACCATGCTTCAGTTCCTGGGCAAGGCCATAGTTACCAATAATTATGAAGGACATAAATGTTCCGGCAAGACCCCAACCATAAGTTCCAAGCACCATGTTTTTGATGGTACGTCCTTTACTAATAAGAGCGATGAAGAAAGGAGTTGCACAGCACCATACAATCCAGTAAGCCCAATAGTAGATAGTCCAGTTCTGGGCAAAGCTGGTCTCACGCATAGGATCCATATAGGTCGACAGACCAATAAAGTTCTGAACCAAGTTTCCAATGGACTGGAAACCAGTCTCAAGGATGTAGCGGGTTTCTCCACCAAGGAACAAAAAGTAGAACAACAAACCAAAGAATAAGTAAGAACATATGGTGGCCAGTTTGGAAATACCTTTAATACCGAACCATACTGCAAGCGTATAAATAACGCATATCAGAATCAAAATAATGACGGCGAGAACCACTCCATCTGAAACGCCCAAAACCGTAGAAAGAGCCTTTGAAAGAAGCGGAGTTGCTAGTGAGAAAGTTGTCGCTGTTGCACAAACAATTGCAAAGATTGCAATGATATCAATCAATTTCCCCCAGAAGCCATCAGCCTTGTCGCCAAGAATGGGGCGTACTGCTTCAGAGAAGCGCTGGCGGTCACGCTTACGCACATGCATCATAAAGCCAAAGGCTATGGCAAGGATAACATAGAAGCACCAAGCAATAGGTCCCCAATGGAACAATGTGAAAGTAGGTGCCCACATAGCCATACCTCCAGCCATCTCAGTCACATGAGGTTCAGCTCCATAAAGAGCCCACTCACAGAGGGAGTAGAACAGAATATCAGCTGCCATTGTGGAGGTGAAGATCATAGTTCCCCACTTGAAGTTGCTGAATTCAGGTTTGTCTGTGTTGCCAAGTTTTATCTTACCGTACTTGGAAAAAGCAACATAAAGTGTAGTTGTTAATACTGCAACGCCAAAGAGCGCATAGTAGAGACCACAAGTATCTCCTAGGAATCCACGAACTGTATCAACGAACACTTTTGACTGCTCGGGAATGAGCATAAACACGATAAAAAGTACCAATACCAATACAAAAGGTATCAGTGTTGTGGGCCAATCTACTTTGGTCCTGATTTTCTCAATTGTTCTCATTTTTGATTTTTTTTACATTTCTAATTTTGTCATATTCAACTTGGCTCTATTGTATCTGTCAATACCATAGCTGCCAAAATCATCACCTGCAGCCTCTTTGATTACTGTCCATTGAGACCAAAGAGTATCCCAAAGTACTTCATAACATAGAATGCGTTCATTAGTACCCACAGGGATATTATCTCCATAATACTTCTTTAGGAAATAATCTCGTTCTTCTTCTGTAAAATCGCTTTCTAGGAATAAAGCTGCAAAATCAGCCATAGGATCGTTCATACCACTGTATTCCCAATCTATCAGATAGATAGTTCCATCTTCTGCCTTGATAAAATTCTCTGGCACGGCATCATCGTGACAAGGACACATTTCAACTCCCATTGTGTTAAGCTTGTCTTCCAACGCCATCACTTGTGGTTTAAACGTATCCCAGCCATCATACATCTGTCCTTGGCACTTATCAAGAAGCATATCATACTTCTCAATTTCCTGAAATAGATTGAACTCATTCTTAAGCCGTACGTGAGCATCATGTATCTTATGATATATCTCAGCAATCTTTTTCAGATTATCATGGCGTTTGATGGTAGCAGAATTCAGTGTTTCAGCATTCTCTACATAATCAGCCAATTTAATGCCTGTTTTTGCATTAAAGTAGCGTATCTCAGAGTTGACCCCCATTCGACAGCCTGCAATAGCATTGAACTCCTCATTTGTACGTTCCACCATTCCATCGCTTCCATTGCCAGGCACACGTAACACATAGCTCCTTCCCTCAAAATTGACTCTAAAGTTCTTGTTACTCATGCCGCCTATTTGGATGATTTCAGCACGAGTTACATCTTTGCCGGGGAATATCTCTGTTAGATATTGCTGTAAGTTCTCCTTATCGAAAGGATCTTCCTTCCTGCGCAATACTCTACTGGTAACTTCTTTCAATCGCTTGAAATCTTCTGGACAATCAACATCGCCCCATATCAAGTTCTTGAAGAAGATAAACGGACGGTCTAAAGGTGATGTAACATCCATCAGAACATACTCGTAATTCAGATATGAGTTTGTACTCCTCTTCCATAAATCGAGCATCTTATGATATGTGTCCAAAGAGATTCGGGATACACCAAGCAGTTCACCTTCATACCTACAAATACGATGTTTATCCTTGGTAATCTTCGTGATAAAACCAGACTGACTCTCGATATAACATTCATCACCACTGCCACTTTCTTCAGTTGCCACCATACAATTCCCTTCTTTCACATTGACTAATTCTTCCAGTACCTTTTTTTCGAAGAAAGTATCTCCCTCCACGAGCAGGAAATCTTTGTCAATAAGTTCTTGTGCAGAAGCAAGTGAAGCCATGGAGGCAGAGAATTCATAGTTTTCAGCCTTAATAAGCTGGACATTATCATCTGCATATTTGATAAACAAATCCTCACGGAACCCAACAACTATGAGAATCCTCCTTATGCCAACTTCTTTAAGAAGATTTAATGTCCTGTCAATAAGGCATTGTGACCCCTCAAAAGGTAAAAGAGGATAAGGAACCTTTGAGGTTCTTTCTTTTCTTGCTGCAAGAATTACGGCTAAATCGGTCATTTTTGATTGATTTTCATCGAATTACGCTCATCATACTCAAATCTCTCATCTTTATGATAGAACGAGAATAGCAAATAATCGCCATCATGCTTTATTTTCTGAAAACTGTGTAGTTCGCCTTCCTTACAAGAGAAGTATTTGCTTATCTCTTTCACAATTCTTGAACGTGTATCCTCTATATAGCTCTCATCAAATGTCCGCAATTCATCAAGAGTATCAAACTCAAAGATGGCTTCGTCTGGGTATCGCCTTATCTGCATTGGCAGTTCTTTGATATAATCAATGTACACATCTTCCCAATAGCCGTTCCGTACACTTTCTTTGGTGTATTCTTTCGTCATAATGTCACGGAACTTGGCAGAGAAAGTACTATTGAAGAACACATGACCAGCCATATACCAGGCATCATGCCCACCTATAGTTACTCCATTGATATTGTCATTGTTATCACAAATGAGACAATACTCTCCTGTTCTCCCCTTTGCATAACGAGCCGCATAATAGCTTTCATTCGCTGGCTCCTTAAATACATTATCCTTAAAGTAATGGTCCGAGCAGCAAATAAAAGTGTCATTTAGTCTATCTATTACGCGTATAATAGAGGAAGTGTTGTTATACCGGTTATAATCTTCATTGAAGACGGTATCGACACCAAATTCAACACGAAGATAATCAAACATGGCAGCCTTGTAACCAGTTACAATGGTTATATCCATCACACCTGCCTCTTGAAGTTGGCGTATCTGCCTCTCGATGAGAATCTCACCGTTTACTTCAAGCAAACCTTTGGGGCGCTCAACTGATAATGGGACAAAACGGGATGAAGTCCCCGCTGCCATAATGATAGCGTTCATATTCTTAGTTTAGAAAGCAAATGATGCTGTGAAATTTACGTGCGACTTTTCGTAAACAGGGTTAATAATATAAGCTACACTAAGAGGCAGGGTAAAATTCTTCATTGCTACATTATACGTGTATTTCAACTCAATATTGCATATACCAAAATCGTGGGCGTAGCCATTATAACAACTTTTATTGAATGCAGCACCCACAGCTAACGCCAGTCGATGGTCGTTAAGGAAATCATAGTGACCTCCTAGTTCTGCATAAGTTGAGTACGCCTGATCACCTTCTGCGTTCTTATCTGCTCCTGCAAAAAAATTGCTAACTGTTAAGTATGCAGGGATGTTTTCTGGGGCGATGGTGACAACACCCTCAAACCAGTGCCCCGTCTCACGATTTTTTAGATTAAAATACTGATCTTCTGCAGTTGTTGTCGTTGGATAATAGTAGTCATTAAGAGCTACCATAATCCACTTATAGGTGTAGCTAAGTCCTAAATCAACCTCAGCATACTTACCATTAATAGCATAACCACCCATGGCATAAGCATAAAAGCCTTTATTCGAATAATTCAGACAAGGAAACACTACTGGTGCAGCATCATTGGTCATCATCTCCATACCACGCCACATGTACTTTGTCTGGAGGTCTAATCCAAGATGGAAGTTCGACTCGCGTTTATTACTCTCCTGCGCTTGAGCGCTAACAAAGCTAATGAATAAAGCGATAGCAATTAATACTTTTTTCATTTTTTCTTTAATTAATAATTGGTTTGTTCTATTTCGTTTTACAATTTATAATTTTGTCTATCAACAAATTGGCGATTAGTGCCACATCATTCAATTTTACCTTTGTGGAAATATCAACATTAAAGCGATCTTTCACTTTCTGAATTAACTCATCAGTATAAATCAAGCATCCATCTTCAACATTCTCAATTCCGTCACAGTAAATGGAATTTCTATTCACCTGCTCCATTTCCTTTATTGAGTATCCTGGATAGAAATACCCCTTCACCTCGTCCTGGGTAGCATCAATGATATAAGGATAGCCACCTATATGTCCATCAACACCAGGTGTATGAATCTTGATGGCTTTCTTCTGACGGATAGCACTTAGAATGCTATAGATGATGTCAAAGTTGCTGGAAGCATTCATCATATTGCGTTTCTGGTCGGTTGGCATAGGTATACCACAAGCCTTATAGACCTCATCATGATTGATGTCCAGCTCTTTACCTTGATATTTAATGCTAAGCAGCAACTTGACTCCTTCGGTATGACCTTCCTTACTGATAACTACATCGTGGAAATGGCTGGCCACAAGAGTGATGTCAATATCATTCAAGTTATCAATGCCAAACTTCTCTGCCACAAAGAACTTCATACGAGGGATCAAGTGATTCAGGTTACCGCTACCAAAATCAAAGTAAGGCATACCTGCACTCTTCAGCCAAGGTATAACGGCATCAGAGTATGAAGTATTGATACTGATAGCATTACATCCAGCCTTTCCGTATGCTTCCATGATATTCTTGCCCAACAAAACCGACATTGGGCTCCAAATACCGTATGCACGTAGGTTAGACCAAGAAATGGTACCATACTTCAAGCCTGCATACAAACGGCTACTATTCACAATAAAGTCGGGCTGAATCTTCCTCAATGCTGCTTCAATGCTATTCACATCTTTAAAGTCACAACCGCCTTCAATTACGATTTCACTACGCATCTGCCTGCGGATAGTGGCTGCGGTTTTGATGATATTGACGTCCTGCTGCATCTTTTCCGCATTACGGCCAACAACCACCAGACGGAGTTGTGGATCAGCTAAGGACACCAAATAGTCCAGCAGGTAACATCCAACACTACCCAAGCCAAAGATGGCTATGGTAATCTTTTCACCCCCATCCAACTTTTTCTTGAGGAGGTTCAGCTTCTCGTTTATTGTTTTCATACGCTCAATGCTTTGATAGCCTCTCGGTAGTCTGCAACGGTATTGCAGTTGAACCAGAGGTTTACTCTAATGACATCTAATTGTGAATTCTTATATGCGCCAAAATATTTCTGAATGATCTCCAAATTTGTACCCTGCTCCTGTTCGGGCGTTAGGAACTGGCAAATTTCCCGGACTCTTGAAGGATTCATAAACTTCCACATCTGGCCTGAATTATAGATAGCCGTGAAGGGTTCATGAATCTCCAAACAAGAGTGGCTGGTATCATAAATGTAATGAGGATAGTTCTGAGCATCAAAATAAAGAGCCACAGCCTTATTAGAAAGGATAGGGTCATTATTAACAGAGATGACATCCTTCTTGGAAGTAATAATCTTCTCAACACTTTCCGTATCAAAGAACAAATCACCTTCAATGAATGTTATCTCATCTGCTTTTTCTGAAACGACTTCAATACCTTTCAGAAGGCTATAACCAGAACCATAGTCGTGGTAGTGGTCATTATAAACCAGTTTCATCTTATGGTTTACATCCTTCATCTCTTCACGGATGAACTTCTCCAGATCCTCATACTTATAACCACCAACAATAACTATTTCATCTACCAGATCAAATGCCTTGTGCACCTGAAGACTGATAAGTGAATTGACCGGAGTGTCCTCATAATAGAGGCACTTTAGCACGTCAACTTTGGTATCCCGGTTAAAGCGACTGGACATGCCAGCCACAGTGATAATGAGACTCTTCATTATTTCTCTATTGATGCAACACACATTTCAAGACCCTTATCGAGTGTAATGATAGGAGTCCAGTCTGTGCGGGTACGAATCTTTTCTGTATTCAAAATACGACGTTCAGGGTCGGAACTACGGTAGCCATTGAAGATGATTTCGGGCTTCGGCATTCCCATCTTCTCTGCAATCTTGTAAGTAAGATCAATGATGGTAATCTCCTCGTCAGTAGCCACATTATAGACTGTACCATCCAGTGCCTTTTCTGAATTGATAAGGGCGGTTACAGAACGGCAAGAATCAATGTTATGCAGGAATGCACGACGGTTCTTCTTTGAGTTCTCAAGCAGTGTTACAGAACCCTTCTCCAGAAGCTCATTGATGATATGAGGAATGATGTGTTTTGCAAAGCGCTCATGTTTGCTATAAACATTGGCAAAACGAATAGAGCAACCCTTAATCTTACCCTTATCAACGGCATCCTTCATGAAGAACTCTGTCATCAGCTTCCCACAAGCATAGCTGGTTCGCTGGCTGTGTTCAGCGGTTGACATCAGCAGATAGTCGCTTTCACGCACACCGCCATTCTCGTTCCACGACTGCATGGAATACACTTCACTGGTAGAGCAATTGATGTAGATGTCTGCTTTTACTCGGATAGCCTGTTCCAGGAATGACTTCATGGAGATGACATTGGTTTCCCATGTATGCTCCACCTCATAGAAGTGTTCTGTATGTACTACAGCTGCACAGTTTATATAAACAGTTCTCTCATAAACACCTTTCTCACGCAAAACCTGATCTTCGATAGCCTTCATCTGGTCAGCGTTATTGATATCGTATTCATAGAACACGAATCCTGGGTTATCAAGATACTCTTTAACGGTATCTATTGAACTTGCAAAGAAGTTGTCAAAGCCTATGATACGGCTATCCTTCTCAGCCTCTAATATTTGTCTCACAAGCTCGCTACCGGTCATTCCGGATGCGCCACTTAATACATATAGACTTTTCATATTCCTAATGATAATCTGCCTTTATAAAACTTATCTACACTATCACTGAATAGTTTTTGCTCTTCCTCCACATCATACCAAACTGAACGATGTTCGTAGTTTCCAGTCTTCAAATCAAGTATGCCATATTGCGCATACGGATTGTGATTACGGGGTTGGCCTACTGAACCAGGGTTGATAAAAATGGTTCTCTTCTTGTTTCGGTATTCTGCGTTGTCGCTGGGAAAGAAGAATTCCACATAGTGAGGAACGTGCGAATGACCGCTTATGACATAATCATATTTAGCATATCGTACATCATTCATCTTATCTATCCCAAACTTGCCCCAGTACGGGTCATCAAGGTTGCCATGCACAAAAAGAATTCTTTTCCCATAAAATTCTTTTTCTTCCATACCTTGATGGTTCATACACTTATCAAGATAGTCTCTTGAGTCCTCTGTAAGAATGGTATTGGTATATTTCAACACTGCCCTACCTCTGTCTGTAGCAAACCTATCAAGGCTACCACCAAAAATGGAATATTCGTGATTGCCCCATAGATTCACGACAAGAGGCTTGTTCAACTGCTTTGCAATCTCAATGGCCTCATTAGGCCTGGGGCCATAATTTACAAAGTCTCCAAGCAAGGCATAAACATCAAACTCTCCTAAGCTCTCAACATCTTTAAGAACGGCCTGAAGGGCAGTTACATTAGCGTGTATGTCCGAAAGAAGAACTATTCGCATATAGTATTACTTCGCAAGGAAGGACATTAAAGCTTCTTTATTCTGAATAGGAGTGGTAGTCGGGCGGCCAAGGTCTTTGCGGTTTCCCTTTCTGACTTTGATTTCCAACAAAACAGGACCGTCAATTGACTTAACTGCCTCAAGAGCGGGTGCCAGTTGAGACTCAAGGCTTACAGAAATGGTTCTAGTGTATCCAACTGCTTCAGCAATTTTTGCCAAATCAATCTTCAATCCAACAGTAGGCTGGCCACCTACACTATCATGAGCACCATTGTTGAACACAACGTGAACATAGTTCTTGGGGGCTTTGTTAGCCACAATAGCCATGCTACCCATGTGCATAATAGCCGCACCATCACCATCAAAGCACCAAACCTTGCGGTCGGGCTTCGCCATTGCAATACCCAAAGCAATCTGAGAGGCATGCCCCATAGAACCAACTATCAAGAAGTCGCGCTCGTGACCCTGATTCATAGCAGCACGGTACTCAAACAACTCACGGCTAATCATACCGGTAGTAGAGACTATGCAATCCTTCTCACCAAGAGCATCGGCAACCGTCTGAATGGTCTCTTCACGGCTCATCGTAAGGTCGTTCTTCTCTACGTTCTGGAGCTTATAGTCCTCGAAGGTGTCCTTCTCAATCACCAGAGCATAAACGTCCTTTTTCGTCAGGGCATCAATAGCCTTGGCAATCTGCTTTTCTGCCTTGTCCTCTTCCTTGCTCAGTACATCGAAGTTGATACCCATCGTGTTCAGCAGGCCGGTAGTCACCTTGCCTTGCTTTACGTGCTGGGGTTCATCGTGTACACCAGGACGGCCTCTCCAACCAATCAGCAGGAGTACAGGAATGTTATAAACCTCAGGGTCTGTCAATGATGCCAGCGGGTTAATGATATTGCCCTCTCCACTATTCTGCATATACACACAGGCGGGCTGGCCAGTTGCCAGATAATGCCCGGCAGCAAGGCCTACAGCTGCACCTTCGTTGGCAGCAATGATGTTATGCTCTGCATCACAATGGTCTGTAATGTATGCACAAATGTTCTTCAGCAGACTGTCAGGTACTCCAGCAAAACAGTCAATGCCATTCTCTCTCAGTTTCTCAATAAAGAATTCGGGTCTAATCATGGCTTACTTCTTTTTGGTTCCGGGAATGAGGTTCAAAATCTGCTTGATGGGCATGCAGTATTCTTCAGAAGCTTCCTGACAACGGGTAGTTTCAAGAATACGCTCTGCACACTTCACCATAGCAGGATAAGCAGAACGAAGCATGTGGTTAGCATAAATCACAATGTTAATGCCCCACTCTGCAAGTTCTGCCTCTGTGAACTGACCATAGGTAGTAGGAACTGCCACGATAGGAGTATGATTATCCACCTCACGGAAACGTTGGCAGAACTCCTTGATATCCTGACCATCTTTGTTCTTGGAGTGGATCATGATACCATCAGCACCAGCAGCCACGTAAGCATGGCAACGCTCCAAAGCATCTTCAACAGGTTTGCCTGCAATCAGAGACTCACAACGGGCAATAATCATAAAGTCACGGGTAACCTGTGCTTCTTTACCTGCCTGGATCTTGCTACAGAAACCTTCAATAGTGTCCTGAGTCTGGACGGCATCCGTTCCGAAAAGGCTATTCTGCTTCAAGCCAACCTTATCCTCAATAATCACAGCAGAAATGCCTAAACGCTCTAATGTTCTAACTGTAAACCCAAAGTGCTCAATTTTTCCACCTGTATCACCATCAAAAATAACAGGTTTTGTGGTAACTTCCAATGTATCATTAAGATCATGTAAACGCGTGGTCAAATCAACTGCTTCTATATCTGGTTTCCCTTTAGAAGTTGAATCCGTAAGTGAAGAAGACCACATTCCATCAAATTCACGATGTTGTGCATTTACATCTATGGAAGTGTGTTCAACAATTAAACCAGTTAAACCATTATGCGATTCTAATATCCGAACAATCGGTTTTGCTGTAATCAACCTACGCAGAGACGCCATTCGAGCTTGTGGTGTTACACCCAATGAGTCAATTTCTTCTTTTAAACTAGAAGCTGAAATCCCTTTTGTATAAGGTATTTCAATGACCTCTCCCCCCAATTTCTCCATTGCCTTAAACACTTCATCTCTAAGGTACTTATAAGGTCCCTCCTGCCAATCATCTCCATGAATGATGTAATCTGGTTTATATTTATATAAATTGGGAACATAACTAATTTCATCTTGGGGGACAATACATGATACTCCCTTAATATTCTCAATAACATTTTTACGCTGCTCATAATTTAAATAAGGTAGGCGACGGTATGTAGCAATTGCCCTGTCCGTAAATAGACCAATCATAACATTACCATATTTAGCTCCTTTATTAATTATATTAATAAGGCCTGGATGCATGATATCTCCTACCATACCCAAATAAACTGTCTTTTTCTTTATTTCCATTATTTCTTATTTTAATTCATTTACTAAATTATTAATTCTTTCTTCGAAACTTACGGTCATTAGACTTTTTCTGGATTTCTTTAAGTCGGGTATAGACGCTTTTTCCAGTTGCCTGTCCAATGCGTTGGATATTCCAACTACATCTATCGGATCAACAAGTTCACCATTATCCTCGCATACGAGACACGATGATCCACATTTATTTGAAATAACAACTCTGCACCCAGCAAGTAAAGCCTCATTAGTTACCGCACCAAATGGTTCCAAATAGCTTGCTAGAACAAAGACACTTGCTAAATTATACCATGCATATAAATCGTCACTATCAAACCTACCAGTAAAGACAATTTCTTTGTCAATAGTTTTTGATTGTTGTTCCAATGATGCTCTTTCAGGCCCATCGCCCACTATCACCAATATTGCTTCAGTTTGGGTCTTTCCAAATGCATCTATCACACGATGAAGATTTTTTAAATCAACCAGACGGCTCACGGATAATAGGATCTTCTTACCTTCCAGATTATAGCGCTTTACATACTCACGGCTCAATGACAATAGCTTTTCATAGTTTGCTACCGTTTTTGCTTCATCCATAATGATTGGCATCCATATACCTTTGCCATAACGCTTTTTATACCAATCTTCCACTTGTGGTGTAACAACAATAAAATCATCAAAATACTTAGCCAGATGTTCTCTAAGCCATTTGTGCAATTTGGTAAAGTCATTGTCATTGGCAATCATGTCATAGCTATCATCCGTCATGCTTATAACTTTGAATCGTTTACGATGCAACCATCTATACAAAAGGACTTGCAAAGTTGAAATCTGGAACTCTGGAACAATCACCACTTTAGGATCCTCTTTTCGCAAGAGTGTCCACAATCCTTTGCACCATTTTCTGTTATCACTCCCCCAATAATAGCCGTCTAGATATATAGGCGTAAATACACATTGAGACTCTAAAAAACTGATATCGTGTTTTTGATCACCGCCCTCTCGATAATAGAAACACATCTTCATTTTCATTCTTATCGAAAGCTCATTATATGTATCTATTCTATAAGGGGCTAGTCCTGTTCTTATAAATATATTTGCCATTACTTTTTTGTTGATATTGAATAATTTCTCAAATAAATTTGAACCTTTTTAGTGGCTCACCATTAGTAAAATCATCCACTTCTGCTAAGGGAGGTTTCTTCATAGCACTTGCCCGCATTCGCCTTCGCTACGTTCTTGCCATCTTCCGCAGTCTTTCTAATGTGGTTAAGCTTCATCCAGAAGATAGTAGATATTTATGGATTAATTACAGTGCATCGGGTCTAATTAATTATAATCTTTGCTTCCTTCTAACATGGTCTCTATTATTGTCTTGCAGAAAGAATTCACTGTCTTTTTTGCTGCATAATTATTCTTACGCACGATATAACTTTCGCTTCGGAGTAATATCCTCGCCAGGGCTTCTGCATCAAGGCTCGAAATAGTCATTCCCAGCTTATTCCTTCTTATCAGTTTGCCTAATATCCCTTGGCTCGGTCCTATTACTGTTTTCTGAAACTGGGCGGAATATCCTATCACGCCGCTGCTATAACTATAATTCTTGTAAGGAACGATAATGCAATCGCAACTATGACATAAATCCGCCAAACGTTCATACGTACAAAACTCGTCAAAGACGTGGATTCTGACTATCCCATTCAATTGCTCCACGAGTTTATAAAAAATGTCTCTAATATCATTCCCAACTTTACCAGCAAAAACGAACACCTTATCCTTCAGTTGTTCCTCATTCATTATTTTTGCAGCCTCCAGGATGAGCAATGTTCCCTTGCGACTAGTCATCCCTCCGAAGTGCAATATCATTTTGTCATTATCGTTCAACCTCAGCTCTCTTCTGACATTCTGTGGCTTATAATTCAATGGCATCACAGGATCAACAATCGGGATAAACTTTTCTGTATGGAATCGATGGTTATAATAACATGCACACGAAGAGTCATTAAGAGTCATCGGGGCTTTTACACATCGACATTTAGCATACGATGACACCTCAATCATACACTTAATTTTCGAAACTATTGACAGTCTGTTCCATTCGTATGGTATCAATTGATAAAGTATTCCTGACAATTTGACACCCTTAGGTACGAACAATGGTAAGAACGGAAACTGAACAATCAGTTCAATAAAAAACGCCTCCTGTGCCTTGTGCTTTCTAATATAGCTCGCACACAACTTCGCCCGTTTCCATCTAGAGGCAAACCACCCCCCCTCCAACTTGTCTATCTCTCGATTGGGTATCAGGTCGAAGGTCACGTTGCTTCTTTCTGGCCACTCCAGCTTTCCTTTTAATTGCATAAAATCCTCTGGGATGACAAAAACAAAACATGCATTCTGCCCCTCCGTCGCCATATATATATGGTGCAAATACTCCATATGATGACCATATATGGCAGTGTCGTAGATTATCACTAACTTCCTCATGCCTCTATTCGCTTAATATATTTAGCAGGATTGCCGCCCCACAGCTCCCCGTCTGGAACATCTTTTACAACAACGCTACCAGCTGCAACCATTGATTTTTCTCCTATGGTTACACCTTTATTTATAATACAATGGGCACCGATAAAAGCATGGGATTTTATTATCACTGGAGCCGTTGCAATTTGCCCATTCTCTTCGCCCGACATACGTATCTGCCAATTTGTACTATGGAAATTATTATCCATAATAAAGCATCCTGTACCAATGTTTACATAGTCGCCTATCTCTATCCTTTCTCTGCACCATAGTACCGTATTTGCCATTCCGCTATTATTTCCAATTTTCAAAGTTGCACCTTCCATTACTGTTATTTTCGAAGACGGAAATGTGTCGCTTCCAGTTCTATTTCCCGAATGAACACGGAAGCCTTTTCCTATCGTAATATTGGCATCCCTCTTAATCTGCAAAATACAAGGACCTGTGAAATGCACTGTATCAACATCATCGAAGACAGTTCCAAACATCTGGAGATAGTCTTTATAATACAAGTTTCTAATGCGATTGGCTATCGCACTTGACAAATGTTGAGTACCTTTAACTATATAGATATAAATGTATCTGATATTCATTCTCAAAATATTTATTGTGCTACTATCTTTTATCTATTAATTGAAAGTACTTTTGAACTTCTTGGACTTTTGAATCTAAAGCCCGGAACTTGAAACCTGAAACCTTTTGATTTGCTCCTTCCACGCAGCGGCTCCCGGCTCCTCCATCTTGGAAGCGGTAGGATCCTGTCAGGTAGTTGCCAAACAGGATATTGTTCGTGTTATGGTCGGGAATTCCGTCAGCGTAGCCCTTGCTGTAGCGCAGGTCGATATCATAGCTGTTGGCCGTTCCGATGATGAGATTGCCATAGATGGCCAAGTTCTTTGCCCCGTCGTCGAGGAAGATGCCGCGGTTGCTATGAATGCCTTTAATATTTTCCACCACATTGTTGCGGATGATGCCCCACGTACACTGAGGTCCGGTGTAGATGCCGCCCCCGTCAGCCAGTGTATTCTCGATATAGCGGTCCGTAAACTCCTTCGTCAACCTGATGATATTGTGTTCGATGATATATGTCAGTGGGCACGCCTTGTGGTTAGGCATAGTGCTTCCACACGCAATAGCTCCATAGTTGAAATCCTCAATCAGATTGTCGCAGATGTGCAGGTGCTCGCCGCCACCTGTGATAGCCCGAGTGTTCAGCATCCACCCGATATTCTTCAGGCGGTTTCCGCAGATGGTAGTCTTAGTACCACCGCCTTCAATAGCCTGTACTCTCGTGTTTGTTACTGTATTATTTGATATAGATACATTTCTATTAAATGCGGTATTAATTGTTATGCCATTCATATTTTTGAACGTATTGCCATATATAAATGCTCCATTTTCAAAAGTGCTTGAATAGATTCCGACAGTAGTAGAGCCTCCACATCCATTAAGTTTAAATCCTGTAATTTCCAACCTATTAAAATGGCAATATGAGAACGTTAACAACTGTCCTCCTTTCACCACTTTAATCAATTTATATTGTTGTGGGATATATATCCTCCCATTAAAAAAATGCACATCATTTGATATGGGACTGTTAATTAATCTATATCGGGGTCTCACTTTATATTGTATCCAATCTACATTTGGGTCACGGTCACTATGATAGTCATCTGAGTCAAGATGATAGTAAAGCCATTCGTCCTCTACCTTCACCACCTTATGCCGTGCAGAAGTCCAGTCTCGCGTCATCAGCACATAGAAGTCCTTGCATTGCTCTTCTGAAAGATTAGGAAGATCAATCTGGAACCTCCAAACATCATCGATCCTTGAACCCTTTGGACCCTTGAACTCTTGAACCTTTTCGATATCCCCACTAACTAATTTTGCTTCACCGCGTAGCGGGATTTCATTCCCATCAGCTCCCAATACGAGATCGTTCACATCGAAACTCTCATAAGGATATGTGTAGCCATTTCCTTCAATCCTTGCCTTTAGCTTATCTCGTATGAAAGTAAAGCCGTATGCCTCCATTTTTGCCTGTGTCCCCACAATGCGGATATTAGCATCTGGATAGTCAAGGCCTTGGACGACATTACACCATTTGCCAAAAACAATATTTTTCCCCTTTACACGAAGCTCTATATTTTTTTCTCCTCGTTTTAAAGCATTAACGAGAATATCCTTCAACCCATCCCATTGCTCCTGGTTCATTATTTCGATAATCGTTGAGGGTTTCCATCTCGTCATCTCCGGCACAGCATATAGCACAGCATCCAGCGAGTCCCTGACACTTTCTATCCTATTGTCAGAGGTGAACACCATACCCTGACCGCACGACTCAAAAGCTGGAAGCATCATCAACGCCCAAAATGTTACTATATAATAAACCCTATTCATCTTGTAATATTACTGAAAGAACACAAATTTGTAGGTTCCGATTCCACCCCATGCGTCTGATGTCATCCAAGGTAGCGATGTCTTTATCGCATATCCTATCAACATAATCACAAAAGCCATAGCAGGTATAACGCCCCACTTCTTTCTAATTGATTGTACTACATATGGATATACTACTATATTAAATATGCTGTAGTACATAATGATTCTTGGTAAAGAGCCTGTTCCGAACAACAACATGTCTCCAAATGCACATGCTAAAGACAGCAGACACATCCACTTCATGCGTAAATCAGTGCTCTTATACAAGCATGACACCACAAAAACTATAACAGCATCATAAAAGATGATTAGCCATGATACTTCTTCCATAAATTGAGATGTTCCATGTGCGCTCGATGGATCCAGATAGCTAGTCAATGGAACGTTATCTCCCAGTAATACGCCAAGGGCAACTAGATAGTCTGTAAGTAGCATTTTTTTTATGCTATACAGCAAGAAATAGCCAGCAGTCACGATAATAGGGAACAAATCTATGCCATTTTTGCGTTTTAAATTGTGTGTTTTTTCTTTCTTATACTTGTCAAAATAAATATACGCCGACAGTAGTGGTATCATCACCATACTGCTATTGTGGATTAGAAAACCTATCAGCATTAGTATCGCTGGCCATAACACTTTTTTCTTCTTTTCATAAACCAGGAATGCCGCTATCATGATTGAGACGACAAAACCCTGTCTTAATAGAGACATCCACATGCCCATCATGTTCCAGGTGAAATAAAACAGGATGGTACTTATCCAAGCATAACTACCTTTACTGAAACGTTTGATGAAAAGATACAGCACTACGCTTTCGAACAACCCCAAACAGGAGATAAACATCCACCAAGGAATGATGCGTGAGGCAGTGAGCACAAGAAACAACCACAACGGTTCTGTGTCATGCTCGCTGAAATCTTGGAGGTGTCCTGTGGTTAGGGCCAGACGATAATCTTCCTGATAACCTAAGAAATCATTCTGACAATTGTCCTGAAAACAGAGAATCAGGGCAATAATCAGTATACTGAATAGCGGAGTGAACTTTCTACTGGTCAGAATATTCAATCCTATAAGTATTATTCCGAATGTCAGTACTATCATGATTCTTTGTCATCCTTGATTATATCTCGATATATCTGCATCAACTCTCTGGCGTTTCTCTCCGGGTCATGCCTTCTTAATGCTTCCTGTCTCATAGGGGCGGTATCGATGTTTCCTTCACGGTCAAAGAGCTGCACAATCTTGTGAGCCATCATTTCCACTTCCTCAAACCGATACATGTGTTCCTCGTCTCCTCGCATCATGTCCATAACACCACCTTCGTAACTTGCGACAACTGGCACACCCAGTATTTGAGCTTCACCCAAAGAATTGGGCGAGTTCTCAATACTTGAAGGACAAACAAAAACATTGCTTTGCAGATACTCCCTTCGCATGCCTTCTCCATCGAGCACACCTGTGAAACTAACGCGATCTTGTAGGCAGTATTTCCTGATCATCTTTCGGATGATATTACCATAGTCTGAAAGTTTTATCAGTTCTTTCCAACTTTTACTACGGGTAATATCCACTCTGGCCACCCTGACTATTGCATCTGGATAATGTCGAAGGATAAATGGCATAGCCTCCAATACCTTATGAAGTCCTTTGATAGGATATATAGCCTGACTCACAAAAATACTGTGCGGTTTACATTGCTCGTACTTCCAAATTGGACCTGTATAAAAATCGCTACGAAGGGTTTCACCTCCGTAATGATATGTAGCTTGTGGATTGATGGCCCATGCATGCGCCTTGTCCCATGATGTGCGTCCTATGACGTGGTGAGTTCTTCGAAGAATCTCTTTCTCAAATTCACCACGCTCCTTGAATCCCTTTGCACCTTTTAGTATTGTTCCCTTATACATACTGGCAGGTGTTACTGAGCGTCGAATCTCCCATCGTGACAGCCCTGCTAAATAATAGCGGTAATATACACTCGTCAATCCTTGTATACTCACACACAGATTGTCCACCCCACAAGCTTCGATATACGCCAACCCGTGTGAAAATTCTGTACCATGAATATGTACGATGTCTGGTTTTACTGCATCACGAACCTCTCGCCAATAGGGTTCATAGTCATGATTTACTCGATTATTACCCTTCCCTACAGGTATGAGGTAGTAAGTGATTGTCTTGCCCTCCAGACGAGTCAGTTGTTGCACGTCTCCTGACACCGATGCCACTGTCAGTTTCACATCAGGCTGCTTAATAAGGGCCTCTGCGCCACCAACCATCCATCCTCCGCCCGAAACGATCCCCCCTTTACCTTTAAGAAGTTCGGATGCCTCCGGGAAGGAAATATTTGTAATCCAAAGTATATTCATTGCTTGTTCCTGCGCGCTTTTACAGCTATTTTACAATTATTTTCTTCGAGACATTATTATCCTTTCTTATATAGACACCTTTTCGTAAAGGACTATGTACATTTCTTCCATGTAAGTTATAGAATACAGGTTCGACTTTTTTTTCCCTATCATCATATCTGTATATAGCAGTTGTATTGGTGTAGGCACGTTTCTCGAACTCAGTTGTCAAATATTCAATTCTCCTTTCAATATATGTCTTTAGATCCGATATATATTCTTCGTATGTATTGTGAAGATATAGCTCGTCATAATAGCGGTGGTTGATATCCCACTTCTCATAATTTAGCTTTCTGCTTTCTGTTATTATTTCCACAAGGCTATCAACTTTGTTGAGCAAATAATCTCTCAAGCCTTCATCTATCAATCGTTTCCATCTCTGATTTACGTTTTGTGCGAACCAAGGATCTTCCCACATACGCTGGACCCATATCCTCGTCGCCGTTGCACCAAAGCCATTATTAGCCATAAGTTTTTCTGATATATCACCTGCACGAAAACAGTTATTCCAAGCAATATCGAAATCCCATAAAGGTCCCCAATAAAGGTGATCATCGTATTCTCTTTTATACACGTATGTGCTGTATGTTCCGTCAACATTTCCACTTATTTCTGTTGCAATATACCAGTTTAATAAAGAAGGTAAGTCTACATAATTGTGATAAGGTACTTCACCAACAATATAATCTGGAGAGAAAAGCATTTCTTCAAAGTTGTTAATATAGGTCTTTATATATTCAATTTGAGATGATGTTACAAATTCCTTTTCTGGGTATTTTACTAATATACCAATATCCTTCATTGTTGTGACAAACCAAGGTTTGTCACCCTCATCGCGTTCAATCGCAATTTTATTACCAATCTCAAGAAAATAGCCGTCTTCGGTAATATCTATCCTGCCTTTACGAACATCCACATGGTCTGATATCTGATATGTACCCTGATAGTTGTCATTAATAACAAGATCAACAAAAACTGCTCCCGGATTAAATTCCATTCCCAGGAATTTTCCCAGCTCAGAAGCGAGTGCATTTCTTATCATCAGTTTATCACCACAATTAGCAAGCAGTGTCCACGACTTAGCTTTTGCCCCCCCCAATATCAAATTATCTTTCTTGCTGAACTTGATCCTGTAGGGCTTCTTAGGCATATTCCATGTCGAGTTCCCCCGGCCTCGTATGCCTACAGAATCAAACCTTGTCACACCACTTCCATCACTATAGTAGAACATAGACATCACATATTCTTCCTTCGATTTAATGTCAACTCCCTCTTGGGTGTATATATAAATAGTAGGTAGATTCGTGATTTGTGATAATTCTATCTCTCCAGCAGCATCAATCTCTATTTCTACAAATATAATTGTCAATATGAAGAGAATAAGTCTTAGACATTTATCCATTTCTGCGTCTTTGTATTATTTTACCAACAACCAGTTCCTTCAAAATCTCTTTTTCTTCTCTTTTTACGACAAAAGCTCCGGAAATAATCAATCCTATCGTAGTTGCGATACAGGTTGATATGAGCCTAACAAAACCGGCCTCCATCAATATTAAAACAGCAAATCCAAAAGACAGCATGATAATTGTGGCACCTATTAATGGTAGCAAGACCTCTCGCATATATTCACTAATATCTAAGCCACATTTTTGATTTGCAAAGCAAACCATCACCATATCGCCACCTATACCCCATACTATAATCATTGGAATATAGAGCCATATTGGACCACCGCCCACAGTAAAGGCAAACCATGTAATAAAAAGAGGTAGTAAGTTCATCATACTTTTCCATATAGCATAATGTTTGATGTCTCCTTGTGCATAAACCGCCGTTGAAGCACTACCAGCTATCTGTTCTATTATAGCTCTAACGAGTTGTAAAACAACAAATATCTCTGCCCACTCAGGAACTTCTTTGAGCCATATAGAAAGAACGTATTTTACCTCCAGTGATATTGGTATTCCAAACAACATTGTTAGAAACGTGGAATATTTGCATCCAGCTATAGTTGCACGATTCATCACATCTCTATTTTTAGCACCTGCACTTTTGGCAATGACAGGGTTCAGTGCTTTCATCATATTACCAGAGAAATTGGACACCGCACCATTTACTTGCTGTGCTATTCCTTGTGCAGCATTCAACAGTGTTCCGAAAAAGTGATTTAAAACAATTCCTATACCTTGTGCAGTTAAGAGACTTGATATAGCTGTTAAGAAATTCCAACCGAAAAAACCTGCTATTTGCTTTACCATGGTAGCATCCCAGTATCGCCTTGGTGAAATGACGCATTCCTCATACTTACGATGACAATAGATTTTCATTATTGTTAGTGTTATAACGGGTACACATGCCATCAATATACCATATGTAATGAGCTTGTCATGTGGAGTATATACACATATATAGGCAATTCCTAATTTCAGTAAAGACTCAAAAATTCCAATTATTGAATAGTACAACATATTCTCATGGGCGTTCATCACAGCATCGTATGGTACATTGATGACTGTTAAAACAGTGCTAAAAATCAAACTCATATAGACAATTACTGCTGCTGTCTTACGTCCTGCCTCAATATTAAATATGCCATTGAACAGAGGATACATTGCAACAAATAATAATAAAATGGTAATAAAAGCAATAATTACATGTAAGATAATACTAACATTAAAAATCTTTCTCTTTTTCTCTAGAACCCCTTCTCCCTCTGCATAAGACATAAACCGCTGAGTCGCGTTTGTCATTGTAGAATTAAGGAAACCTAGCATGATAATTGCACCACCTACTACATTGAAAAGTCCGAAATCAGATGCCCCCAGCGATGCTAATATCAAACGGGTTGAATATAACGACACTAACATCGTTATAATCATTTTGACATATAGATATCCTGTATTCTTTATTACTCTTGAAGATGTTGACATGATGTAATTGATCTTATATCTTATCTACAATTCAATACCGCCTTTATCTCATTAATAGTCCATCGTTTTTTCAAATCCATAAAATAACAGCTATGATGTGTTACCTGCTTATCTGTGGGCGGAGGTGTCATATAATCGCCAAACAGTTGTGTTAAAAAATCATGATATCCAGCCATCATATTAATTTCTGTATCTTCAAATGGAAGTCTAATTAAATCATCAAACCACTTTGGATTAAATAATTCTTTTTCCATTTTATATTGTGTATAATAATTCAAAAGATAATCACCTTTACTCTCCTTTAACAAATTCTCATACTCCCAAAATTTTCTACTATAATACCTTTTAAATGGTTTATAAATAAAAAGACGTTCTAACCAACTACTAATTATGCTAGGGTGTGATAACGTGTATTTAATAACTTCTTTAGTGAATAACTTTTTATATCCGCCAAAATGTTTCCTACAACTGAGGAGATACTTATTTTGGAATTCTTTTATAGATTTTAAGTTTCCAGTAACATGGTTAAGTGGAAATATGTCTATATACACTCCTAATAAAAACTCATGCTCACAGGTTTCCCATATTGTTGTGTTAATATCAACAAACTTGGCAAATGGTAAATAGTAGCCTATATCAGAAGGGTCTATCACTCTATAGCTTGATCCATTGAGTTCTTTTTTAATTGACAAAAATCGATCATAGTCCTCTCTTATCATAACTACATCGATATCATCATCCCATGGAATAACACCTTTATGTCTGACAGCTCCTATTGCCGTACCACCAGTTGCAAAATATCTAATATTGTGCTTTGAACAAAAGTTATCAAATGCTATTAAAGTATTTATCAATATGTTTTTGTACTGAAATTGCTGTTCTTTTGATATTTCCATACTATTAAAGCATTATTTCCCCCCGAATCTTTCAATATCTATCTTATAAATATCTGACATATTAAAATAAGGCTTCCAGCCCAACTCAGTAATCTTAGAGATATCTTCACGCAATGAACGTTTAGGAAGGTATCCTAACTTTTGTGCATTGCAATCCGTTTGGAATTCCACGGTTACATTTGGAGCGAATTCCTCAAAGGCATTATAGGCTCTTTCTTTTACGCTGCAAAAAGTATCTGGATTTGTCGCATTATATGCTTCTCCTGCCAGACCTTTAGTTAAGACTGTCAAAACAGCAGAAACAGCATCCAAAGAATATATTACACACTTCTTAGTTGAGCCGTCTGATTTCATTACAAGATTCTTTTTTTCCAGAATGCATCGCAGTATCTCTGCCTCAACCTTTACAGAATCATACTCTTGCCATAAACCAAGAATTACAGTTGGCCTAATAATACTAACATCTACACCATACTCTTCAAAATAACTACGGCATAAAAGTTCTGCCACTTTCTTTCCTAGTGGATAACAGCTTCGTGTTGACAAGCTATTAATTGCTCCCACATATTCTTCGTTTATCGGTTCCTCCAAATCTGGTGTGCCGTATGCTTCTTCCGATGACAAGTATATCATTCGCGCATTATGCTGGTGTGAAAGCTGAAGCATGCGCTCCGTACCATCAACGATTACATGAAGGGATTCTACTGGCTGACTTTTAAAAACTTTATTGCTTGTAGGAGCTGCTGAGTGAACAACATAGTCTATATGCATGTTCTCACAATCTTCCAACTCCTTACCAAATGCTACATAAGTGATGTTATCTTTGTTCTCGATATAAGAAGGTCTCTTTGTCACATCACGAGTAGAAGCAATTATACGGCAGTCGAGATTTGCGTGTTCATTTTCATATAAAAGCCACTTGATAATCCCGGAACCAACTATACCTTTCGAACCTGTAACCAATAATGTCTTACCTCTCAATTCTGATGAGAAATTGAAAAGACTTGCATATTTTGATATTTCTCTTTGCTCTAAATCAGTGATAATCATTTCATTAAATCTTTTATCTTATTAATAATTGCAGTTGGTATTCCTGAACCCTCCTTTAAAAACTCACCTCCTGCTACAATGCCAGGACCCGCAGGGCAATCCTCATACTCTATCTCAAAAAGGACTGCCTCACTATTAGTAAGCAGGTCATTGTAATTAGCCAGATCTTTTACATTAGCCAATTTAATTCCCTTTATACCATATGCATTTGCTATAGCTGCAAAATCGCAAGAGAAATAGTCTCCTTCTTTCTCACCTGTTGCCACAAAATGATTATCAAGATAATTCTCTTGGAAAATACGGATATTACCAAGAGCCTTATTGTTAAAAACAAATATCTTTGCAGGAATGTTATTCTTTGCTATTGTATTTAGTTCCTGGATATTCATCTGAGCACCGCCATCACCGGCAAACACGTATGTCAATTTGTGATTGCCATAGTGTGTACCAAGTGCTGCTGGGATTGCATATCCCATAGTTCCCAATCCTGCAGAAAAATAAATCTGAGTTTTATCTTTTATAACAGAAGACTGTGTTGCATATGTCAGGTTCTTGCCAACATCAAATGTTAGATTGACATCATCCGGAAGCATTGATGTAATCTCTCGATACATGCTATTTGCTAATGTCATGTCCTCATTCTTCAGCAAATCATATACGGCAGCACAATTATTTGCCCATTTTTCATGCTTTGCTTTGTAGTTAGAATTCTTAAGATAAGTAAGAGCACTGGGAATAAATGTACGAAGATTAGCATTTACCTCTATCTCGTCCGACTTCAATTTTCTTTCGAACTCAGTCTGGTCAACATCAACACGAATGAACTTTTTAGCCTTTGGTGCAAACAATGACATGTTATGCCCAACTTGCTTGGAGCAAAGGCGTGTTCCGATAGAAAGAACGAAATCTGCATTCTGAAGAACAATGCCAGCCTCGCGTCTTGCAGTTCCACCTATGTAACCCATCATGTACTTACTGTCAGACGGGAGTACATCTATTGCAGGCATGGTTGTAACAACGGGGATTCCGAGTATTTCCACAATCTCACGGAACTCCTTTAAACACTCTGCCTGCTTTATTCCAGCTCCTGCAATTATAACCGGCTTTTCATAATTTGCGATTTCAGCAAAATACTTCGCTGCATCAACAGTGCTTGGCTCTGGCTGAACATAAGGAGTGATTTCTTCGAACTCAACCATCTCGCGGCAAACATTAATAGGAAGGTCTAAATACACAGGGCCTCTCCTATCAGTCATTGCAGTTCGGATGGCATCATCAAAACACTCAATGTATTTTGTATAGAGTTCAAGTTCCACAGATTTCTTTGTAACAGGCTTTGCCATATCTGCAGCTTGGATCTCCTGAAAACCGTTTTGACGGAAACCACTGGTGCGTTTTTTATCTTTTGTATTCACATTGCCTGATACATAAAGTACAGGGATGGAATCAAACCACGCATTAGCAATGCCAGTTAACATATTGGTAAATCCCGGTCCTGAAGTAGAAATAGCTACACCAAGCTTACCAGAACTCTGTGCATATGAGCACGCAGCAATAGCTGCACCTTGTTCGTTACCACAAGAATGATAACTTATTTTGTCTCTGTACTGGGGTTTACCCATAGAATCAAATATATAAGCAATCATACCACCCTGATAGCCAAATACATCTGTAACACCATTAGCTATCAAGAACTCTACAAAATAGTCTGCTACGGAGATCTTTTTCATTATTGTAAATTAAAATGTTTTTGAAACAGGGGTTTGCGTAATGGGCTTTCCTTCTTCGATATCTGCGAGTTGCTGTATACGTCCACAATGGTACCCGCCAAGGAATTCTGTAGAAAGGAAAATATCAATTCTTCGTTTAATATCATTCCAATCCATTTCGTCTGCTCCGAATGCTATACAATTAGCATCTATGTGTTCACGCATCTGAGCAGCAGTTCGGTCAGTGTAACCCATTCCACAACGAACACCTTTAATTTTGTTGCAGGTTATCATGATGCCTATTCCAGTAGCACACATAACAATACCATAATCGGCTTCTTTTGCGACAATTGCACGACCGACCTTTTCTCCATAGATAGCATAATCCACTGGAATGTGGTTGTCGAATGGCCCCTGGTCAAGCACTTCAATTTCTTTCTCTTGGAGATATTTTATAAGCTCCTCTTTAAGCTCAAATCCCCTTCTATCACTACCTAAAGCTATTTTCATTTTTTATATTATTTGTGGAACCATTCAGGTTTTTCAGCTTGTAAAAGGGCCGAGAAAATTTCAATATCGTCTGCTGTTGTTATCTTAATATTTTTCTCAGAACCTTTAGAAAAATAAACAGGATGCCCCATCTCGATATAAAGAGCGCAAGATGCAATTGAAGGAAGCAGATCTTTCTTAATTGCCTCTGCATGAACAGCAAGTAATTCTTTGAGGAAGAAAGACTGGGGGGTCTGTGTAATCTTTAAGTTGTCACGCGGTATCTGGTCATTAGAAACGATGAAATCCTCGGTCTTTAACATAACAGATGTGCAAGGGATAACAACAGTGGCATTACCCTTCTCACGACAAACTCTGATGTTGTCAGAAATCACCTCATGACTAACCAGCGGACGAATAGAATCGTGTATCAAAACGATATCATCATCGTCTTTATGGCGGGTAGCGATGTCGTAAAGGCCGTTACGGATTGAATCCTGTCCGGTTTCACCGCCTTTAACTATTCCTTCAAGTTTTGCAATGCCAAATTGGCGGCAATATGCACGTAATACATCGTGCCATCCTTCAAGGCATACTACTTCAATAGCATCAATTTCAGGATGATGCTGGAATGCTTCCAGGGTGTAGATGATAACCGGTTTATCATGTACATGAATAAACTGTTTAGGGATGTCCTGTCCCATTCTTGCGCCGACACCTCCAGCAATAATTAATGCAATGTTCATAACAATTTTTTACTTATTATTATCAAGAAACTTGTTTCTGGAAAAACTTTGTTTTATCATGCATTATCGTCTGCACTCAGCATAGCTCGAATAAAATTTGGCTCTGCCCTCGCTGGCACGATAATTCATATTGCCATTTGTTTACTGTTTTCTAAAAAGTGGGGCAAGATTATCAGGATTATTGAACCTTGTTTTTTATGAGAGACCCTGATAAGAGCCTGCCCCTTACATAACGATTTTTTATATATGCTGCTTCACAGCAGTTTTCCTATTGATTTAATACCTTTATGTTAATCTGGATCACAAGGTACTTTACAAAGAATCCCTCAGCGTTATGCTCAGTACTGCAATTTTGGGTAATATTATATGTCGCCTCATAATATGGATCAACATGATTCAAATGATTACAAACCAACTGAATAAGTTCATGTTCATTACCCTTAAACGGAGTAACACAATCCACCTGCAAAAGCGGACTTTTCCCTGCATTTGACTGAACAAATCCCAGCATCGTGCTCGGCCTGTTCAGTTGCCCTTCGTTAAATATTAATGTAAACAGTTATGACAAGGGACAGGTACGTGTCATATTTTAACAATATCGCACCCTCTGTGTATAACTGTTTCACATACCTCAATATCGCGATGTGAATATTCGTCAGCTGCAACTTGAATTTCAATCGCAGGTCTAACAACCTCTACTGGGCTACTTTGAATAGATGACTTTGAATCATAATAACGGTTACTCGCCGTACTCAGACTCTCATATAATATGTCATTTTTCATACAACTTTTTTTAGCTATTATGACTCGTGCTTCCAGCCTTCAAAAGTTCTGCTATCCTGTATAACAAGTTTATTACCAGTAGGGGTAGGCATTATTTGTCTGGTTAAAGTGCCATCTGAAGCAAACACATCAGTACCCCCATTAACAGATTCAATAATGCATCTTCTACAAGTATAATTTACCGTTGTATTTGCACCAAGAATAATCTCGGGATTATAGGGAGTTGCAAATTGTAGTTCTGAACTGATATTATCATAAATTGCTTTAATAACTTTATATGTTTCTTGATCAGGCTTCTCAATATTCAAGCCCAAATTATCACGTGCTTCTTTTCTTCTGATTGCATAATCGTGACTTCCAGATTCGCTACACAGGAACTTTATAATCTTTTTTTCCTCCTTTTCACTTAGTTTCTGCCATGACATCAACTTTTTTGCTAGCATCTGTATTTGTTGTCGAGACCTATAGACTTGCCCCAACGCTAAAGGATGAATTTTATCAGAAAGTTTTAGGAGTATCTCCGTCATATTCTCCTGCTTTGTGATGCCAAATTCATTCTTAGCCATTTCAATATAGGCCTTAACAAATTCAACACTTACAGGAATCCGTTGATTTGTACCATTAATGACAGGATTAAATGGGCCGTTTGTACTAGGGTCTATTGGACCAAGCGTAGCTTGCTTGGTCATTAAGATACTATCGGCTCCTAATGAAATTAATGTACCTGAACTGAAACAGTTGAAAGGAATAATTACCTCAAACTCATCGCAGAAACTTCTAATAAGATTAACAAGACTCCATGCCGTTAAAGTATCACCTCCATTTGTGATAAGATACAAAGAAATCTTTGGAGAGTCCTCAATAATATCCAAATGCTCAGTGAACCAAGGCAAAACATCTGGGGCTATAGACGTCTCCATTCCCTGTCTGTGACTAGTTGCATAAACAAGAAGTTTGGAGTTACGTCTAGCCTCCAATTCCTTGTATAAATCTAAACGGTCTGTTCTCATTTCTGTTTTATTCAGTGTATGTCAAGCAAGTGACAAGGGACAGGTACATGTCATAGGGGGCAAGCTATTTCCTTACGAACTGAATCACTCCCCGACTGATGCCTGTCAGTCGCTCCAGCTGGCGCACTGAGGCGCCAAGTTCTCGCAACTGCCCTAAAGTCTCGCGTTGTAATTGTCTTTCTAATTTTTGAAAATCACTGCTGCAGGTTACTCCTGCAAGTTTTATTATCTCTTGCCACACCTGATCGTCTGAGAGTCTCAGTCGTGGTCGTTCATTCTCGTTGTCCAGAAAGTTGTAATCTTTATTATTTCGGTTAATCCGCGGCGGATTTACTAACGAGGTCTGAAGTCTGAGGGCTGATACCTTGGTGAAGGGTTAAGAGTTAAGGGTGAAGGGTCAAATTCTGGTTAAAGGTCAAATTCTGGTGAAGGGTTAAGGATTAAGGGTTGTGTCCTTTCCTTACCTACCATGACTAACCATAGCTTTATCCTTATTCCTATTTCCTTTTCCCTGCTTCAATTTTTTCCTTCATTGTCTTTACTATTGAGGCCAACACCTTTAGGATTCTATCTATGTCTTTATTTAGTGAATTAAATTGTTCATCGTTGAGATAGCCGTTGTCATGAAGGAGGTTTAACCAATAGTCGCTCTCATCAGCCTCTTTGTAGGCTATAGACATCTTAGATAAGAAATCCGCATCACTTTGTGCGTGCTTTGACTCTCTCACATTGGCGCCTATTGAGGTGCCACTCCTATATATTTGCTTAGACTGTACGTATTCTTTATATTCTGCATCCTCAGTGAGGTACTGGAACAAGCGGGTGATGCGACATCCAAAGTCATATGAAAGCTCATGAATAGAGGCGGTCGCCTTGGCGTCCTCTGACATCAGAGGAGCGAGAGGACCACGCTTCTTTGGTTCACGGTTCAGGGTTAAAGGTGACTTTTGGTTCAGGGTTAAGGGTGAAGGGTTCAGGGTTGTTTTGCCTTTACCGCTCCACTTCTTTGTATATGACTTCTTTTCGTATGGCATTAATGAGATGAATTACAATACTACCGTACTGAAATAGTTCAAAAACTCATTTACATTTTTGAATGAGACTTCTTGAGACTGTGAGGGAATGACCTTGGCTCGTACCTGAGTACGACTCACGGCATCAAGCATTGCCTTGATATCCTCGGGTACGTTGGTCAACTCCACCGTGAAAGCATTTGCACTCGGAGTCTTCAGGAACTGGTTGTAAAACTCGTCAATGAAACTACGAGTAGCAAATTTCACACCTTGGAAGTCCATTTCCACAGTATTTTCTCCGCTGTTCTCGATTAGTTTTTTCAAATCCTGTGCCCGCATTCTAGACTTTAGATCCGGAGAAAGAATGGATGCAATATCTATTGTTCTCATTTTGCTATTCTATATAATCGATATAATTAAATGTATCGGAATGGTAAGGGATGCGGAGGGCAACGATGGTTCCGTTCCACCGTAAACCGTTAGGCATTGAATAGAAACTATCCAAACTGAGACTCTTAATATATAAACTACTACCAGAAATCATCAGATACTGCCCACCCAAACCTTGTATCAACATTTGTTTAGATGTCTTGATACCGAAGCCACGATTCTCAGCATCGGGAAGATTCTTACTGGAAAGTCCCCTGTTGGCCGCTTTAATAGCTTCCATATCAGATGCGATCTCATTATCAGGGAGTTTCTCATAACTTCCCAGCAGATTTATTCCCCTATCAGCTATACAAACATCCAAAAAGCCCTTTGTTGGATAAGCTTGAGCAAAGATATAACCTCTATCAGACTCTGAATGTTCGGTAATATTATCTAGTGTCTCGTCTATCATATATTTGAGACCATTCGCAACATTGGAGTGTATACTCAACTGCCGTATAATCATATTCTCTGCAATAGAAGATACCACTTCTTTAGCATCACTATTGCGACCTGCTGCGAAGTCGATAATGGGGATGTAAGTCTTTGATGCATATTTCTCTAACGCCGCCAAAAATTCGGTATGGCGCATCTGATCTGGTTTTATCCCTCCTTTGCTTAGCCCGATAAGTTCTAAATAGTCAGATACGTTTCGAAATGAAACTTTCTTTCCACATCTAGACAGATAGACGATTAGTGACAAGGCGAATACCGGAGAAATAAAAAACGTATTTGAAAAATCAATAGTCACATCCTGCTCTTTTGTACATTCAATCTGGTTCATCATTCGAACCACCGGTGTTAGACCATCAATCAACCTGTCGTCCTTAACTTTTACGAGCTCTTTTATAATCATTTATCACTGATTTTTCAATAAAGTTAAAAGAAAACGGCAAAAATCTCTCCTTCGAACGTGACAGGGGACAGGTTCGTGTCACCATTTCAGACACGCTGAATAATCCCTCGACCCAAGCCCGTCAAGCGTTGCAACTGACGGACTGAAGCCCCAATGTCTAACAGTGTTCTTAATGTTTCTCGTTGTTTATCTTTGTTTAACTTCTGAAAGTCACTGGAGTTGGTAACACCAGCTATTTTTATTATCTGCTTGCGGGCATATCGCCAGACCAACCGTGACCCAGGTCCCAGTGCTCGTCGTACACGAACTCGAAGTACGGGAGGGAGAATTCTTGCTCCAACAACTCGCTGAGCTCGTCTTGTATGGGCTCGGCCCACTTGCCAACGAGCACGATGAACTTGTCAATTGTCCACGCCACTCGACCACGGGGCACCTGCGTATAGTCGCCCTTGAACTTGGTGTCCAAGTGCTTGGCCTGCGCCCGGAAGTATTCCTTGGCCCACACCTGCCTGTGCAGCTGTGGGTAGTTGATGAAGGGCTTACCTTTCTCAGCAGCCTCCTCAACCATCTGTGGCGTCAGCTCCTTCTTGCGCACGCCAAACAGTTGGTGGTCCTCCGGATCGTACCAGAAGATACCAACGCACGGCATCTGCTCGTCGAAGGACTTCATGTCCTCCATCTGCACGTTATGTTCTTTATCTGATAGTTGCGTCATAATCGTATTATCTCTATTCTGAGCCAATTCATAAGACAGATAACCCATTTAGAAGTTGATGACGGTGTCGTCGAGCCAG
>Ga0265300_10000171_pt1 | contig 69956 bp, 80 predicted proteins | sample AusTroGonzalo_MG_FD_193482 | JGI IMG/M metagenome (GOLD analysis project Ga0265300, IMG submission 193482) | Bovine rumen microbial communities from tropical cattle in Woodstock, Queensland, Australia - Gonzalo_03 | ecosystem: Host-associated > Mammals > Digestive system > Stomach > Rumen ... | reverse complement strand
ACGTGATTGTTGAAGTGACCGGATTCTTGTCCTTGTCGTAGTGGACCACATCACGATGTTCGGTGTACTTATAGTCGAACATACTGCTGTCAGGATTGCCATTGGACAAGGACAGCATGTCGTTGATTACCCACTTCGCTTCCTTGAAGCAGTTGGATAACCTTTCAAACACCGATTTCGGGTTGTGCCGTATAGAAACTTTAAGCTCGAATACACGGCAGACTTGTGTCTGCCGTCTGGCCTTCGTTGCGGACATGCTCGCCCGTATCTTGGCCTTTGTATCTTCACTTCTTACCAGTTCCATAACAAGATTCTTGACTTCAAATAAAGTTTATAACTATCCAACTCAAATATAATAAGTTTTAGATGGTCTAATATGTAATTTATTTCTTACATTCACAATCGGCGGGTCTTACCCACGCCCTAAAGGGCGTGAGCTTGCGACCGCCTCTTTGTCAATCGTTCCACCCAACTGCTTGAACAGACGGTTCATCTTGGCAAACGCTTCGTCATCATAGGCAAACTTGTGTCCTTTCTTTTCTAGGTCTGCAAGGTCGTCATCAATGAACTTCTTGCAGGAATAAAGGTCAAAGCAATGGGCAAACGCCCCGATTCCATCCTCGTCAACGGCTTCCCATACGACGCAGTGTTCGGGCTGAAAATAGCCCCCGCATTCAATGAACACGCCCCTATACAGATAGCGGATTCCAACTTCGGAGCGACCTGTTTTCTTGTGCGGTAATCTGTGTGCCCGATACATAAACTAATCCGCAACTTTATTGTCAATAAAATTGGCAATACCTAGTAACTTATCTTTTTCACCATTAATGGCAAAACACCTAATATCCATAGACAACCTCTTCAAAAAAGCCACATATTTCCTAGACGGGAACGTCAACTCTTTCAAAGGAATGCGAGACAATTCGGCTTCGCGCTTTAAACGGATTTCTTCTGCCTTGGCGTGGGCAATCAACTGTTTCAACTGTTCTGCGTGTTTGTGTGCATCTTCAGCATTCTTGTAATTAACTTCACTGATACAACCCGTAGAACAACTGCCGCACATTTTCGGAAATCCCCGATGATGCTCACTGTAATGAAGTTCTTTACCACAAGAACACCTCACAGGGTATGGCAAGCCATACAGCAACGCAAAGGCTTCTTCCGAACGATTGGGATGTTCCTTAAAAACGTGTTCTTCAAAATCCCTTTTAGGAATCGGTGCTTTACATAACGGACAATGATAAGACGTGCGAGTATATTTCATCCCGCTCGTCTTTGTTCGGGAAATATACTGTTCCAAAGGTTCTGTAATATACTGAATCTGCATCAAGGCTATCCTCGGTTTAGGGTGGTTGGTTGTCTTTACGTCTTAAATATAACAAAATACCTATTGGTTGTCAAGAGGTATTCTAAAGATTTTTAATTTTTTGTTATTTCCCGTGGGCTTCCTTGAAATCCTTGAAAACCGTTGGCAGTTTAACACGCACCCGTTCCAACAAGTCTTCGTGGAGTTTCGCAATTTCACGCAGGGAGTCATATTCCCATTTAGGGACTATCACTGTGTCGGCATCCCCGTGCGGGCTAATCGGATATCTCTTGTTTCTGCTCAATTAACGGCTCCCTCTTCAAGTCCGTCCACATGGAAACCTACATATTTCCAGGTATTAGCGCATTCCATCGAGAAAGTCAAGTGGTTTTCGTCAGTCGGGACGAACACACCACAGTCAATAAACAGGACCATCAAGGAAAACAGTTGGTCGGGATAATTGGCAAGTGGCCCATGCAGACAGAAGTAGTCTGCGGTCACGTTTCCGTTCAACGCAACATAAGACGTGGCTAGGAACCTCATGGCGTTGTCCAAGGATATACGCAAGGAAGATTCGGTCGGGAACGCATCCTTAAACATAGGTGCATATTTCTTTGCCTTGTTGGCAATGTCTGTGGCATATTTTATGTCGGCTGACTTTGGAGTCACTTTAGAAACGGTTTTCTTAGACATTTGGTAATTCCTGTATTGAAAAAAATGGAAGCACCCCCCGTCAAGGATTAACTAATCGACAGAGAAACAACAACTTAGGGAAGTGCTTCCAATAGTTATATAGTCGCTAGGCATTATTCCAGCACCATCGCCTTTATGAAGTCATCAATATCTATATCATCACCAAGTCTATTCAATAAATCTTGGTTAGCCACTACAAACTTCTTCACGGCATTGATGTCCGATTGAGACAATTCCATTTTCGGGTTATCCACCAATATTTCGGGTTCGTCACCAATAGACATTGGTACCATATCCCTAGTTATAGGATGGTCGCCTCTGTCACACTGAATCTTGATACGGTTCGCATGGCCGGACTGCTTCCAAGCCCCACTGTCATCTACATAGATATTAACGGGCAATCCCGTTCTCTTCTTGCGCAAACAAGCCATCTCGAATATATCCGATTCTTGAATATGCGCATTTTGGCGAATCTTGATTTTTAAAGACATAAATTACTCCCTATACACATCTACAATATAACTAATTATCCACGGACTGTCAATAGCTATTATAGAAAATTCAAATTTTTCCGGACTTAAACACAGTAGCACGCCGCGAGCACGTTATCCTGTGCATCCCACTGTTCCTCGATGGCCACAATTACCTTCTTGTCATGCGTAAGGGCGCTCAATACCGTAGAACCCAAGGGAAGCTCATATGGCAACGTAACTATCTGCATGTCCGAAAACAGCTTGGATATGTCGTTACAGTTGTTCATCAAGTTTTCCATCGTAACCTGGTCAACGTTGCCGAATTGCCCGAAAGGCAGCACGACCTGTGTATCCTTCGGGAATACTCCCGTGACAAGCTGTTCCCATCCAACGTACCCTGCTATAGGGGCATGGCTGTATATCCTACGGAACGCCACCTGCACCTGCGTAGGTTTCTGTTTGTACATGTCAGAATAATATAGCACCTTATTCTCGGAGAAATCCACGAAAGCCGTCTTCGGAGACATGTTAGCAAGCACTATGGCCAACTGCCCTCGGGTCAAGAACAGGTTCAGAAGTGTCACAGGGACCTGCGGACCGTTGCTTATTCCCAAGCTGTTCAGAATAGTAGCCGCTTCAGCGGAATCCACAGATACAGGGTATGTATCAAACCAACTTCGTTGCCCAGAACGTATAGCCGTTATCTTTACAACAGTCTTATCTCCTGGGCGCATATATACTTCACTAGCCAATACTTCGTAATCGTCAGTGACATTATCTATCGTCATTGAAAATACGGGAGCGTCCGAATATGTTTCCACGGGTACAGTAAATTCCACGAACGTATACGCGGACAAGGCCTTGTGGCGAACCACTCCGTCAATTTTACCAAGACTGCATTCCAACATATTCCTAGTAATCCCTAAATCTTGAAATCCTTCAACCCATTAATTTCTGTAGCAAGCCACCGCCTATCGACTACCCCCAGCACTCCTCCGGGAGCAAGCCTATGCGGGGTATCTATTCCGCTGTAAATCAAGTCCCATTTCATGTAGGCGTCCCTAGAACCCATCCTATCGGGACGGTATTTGTTTCGCAGGGTAGCAACCTGTATAGAACCCATAACTGTCTGCGGGTCCATGCTGCTGTTGTTGGACAAGAATCTTTCAATACTTTTCAATTCTACCATGGAAATCAGCCTCCCGATGAAGTGTTTAACAGCGCACCGTACATATTCTTGACATCTATGGATACATCCATGGCTGTAGGATATATCTGGTCGCCGGAGCTACCGTCAACCACATAAGATTTTTCAGTAAGTCTCGCAGTTACAAGAACGCCGTTCACGCTCCTAGCTACGGATTCCCCCTCTACAAGAAGTTCCACAGGATGTCCCGCTGTAGCCCATTTAGTTACAAGACCCGAGTTCATGTTTGCCCCGAAGGCGTCGATGCTGTTCGCCAAGTCTACACCGAAAGAACCCAACGATGAAACCAGACCGTCATGCCTAATAGCCGCTATAGCTTGCCGTGTCTCGATATCCCTGGAAGTCAAGGCATAGTCACCGACTTCGTTACGCAAGTTGGCACTAAGCCTCTTTACCTGCAATGTAGCGTTCTGCATAGCAGATACCATCATTGCAGTACCTGCCGCATCTACCGGGTCGTCATTAAATAAAGCTCTCTCACCGCTGTTATTCGGTATATACGACATGACAGATATTCCGAGTTTATCCGACTTGTCCCGAAGCTGCTTCCATCCTTGCGACAAGAACTCCCTACGTATATTTTTCTTGTTCTGTATATAATCACGGTAATCCATGAAATACATAGTACCTTGCAAACCTATTGTGTAAGATAGCGAGTCGCTACCCCATGCAACACCCGGCAACGGCTTGGCCAACTTCTGCTGGGCATCATTCCCGCTGGCAATAGAACCAAGGCTTTGTACAAGAGAAAGAAACTTTTCCACAGCCCCTGTACTGTCCTTTTTATCATATGACGGGAAATTATGCTCGTCAAGAATAATCATACGGTCAGAATATATGAACAGTGGTCCATATCTATAACAATTACGGCGAGCATGCCTACGAAATTCAAGGGATTCTATATCTTTGTCTGCCATATATCACATCTCCATCTATGCGAACCATGGAACAGCATACGGGTTCTGCACTACTATAGGGGTGGTACCTGGATTTCTTGCAGCTTCCATAACGGTTTCACGCATAATTTGGTTTTGTGCAACCTGCTCCTTCCAATTTTCAACCATAGCAGTATCCCCTGTTCTAGCAGATGCACTTGTACGGGACATGTCCTCAATAGCGGATGCTTCCGATGGATTGGTAAGCCGCATGCGCTCCGTCCGTCTAAGTTGACGTAGATTTGTCCTATCTACATTCGCTCTAACAGACGTAGTATCCACGACTAGCGCCTTGTTGCCGTTTTTGGATTTTTCGGTAATGGCATTTTCCTTAGCCTGCTGTGCCTTATACTTGTTTTCCGCCTCAATCAGCCGAGGGTCCTTAGTCTTGGCCATCCCTGCATACATCTTGTCCAGGTTCTTCGTACCCGGCAGCATGTTAATAATTCCGTTAAGTCCCGCTACGACGTTCGCAAAACCCTCTATAAGCTGTGTTACTGTAAGCGGTATGAGTATCTTGGCCATGTCCATCAGCGCACCAGCCCCCGTACTTAGAATAGGTATCATCCTATCAAAGGACATGAAAGCGCTAGCTATCAATCCCCACGGACCAAGAAACTTGACAGCGGAACCTGCCAATGAACCGAGTTGCGTAGTTATGCCCCCTAATGCACTACCTATACCCGCTAAGTTTACCGCTCCGGCCTTGCTGCCAAGTACACCAACGGCAGGTGATGTTACAGTAGCCTGTGGAGGACGAGATACAGCAGGAGTCATGGGTCTTGTACCCTGTACGGGTGCCTTTTCGAACCTTGCATTGGCCGGAGGTGCATTCGGGGTAATAGCGGGAATTTCCGCCTGTACAGTTTTATCTTGCGGTCCTGTGGCTACGGGTGGCGTTCCCTTTAGGACTTCCTTGACGGTAGCTTCCGAAGCAGTATCGGCTATGGCCTTCTCGGATATTTCTGCACGGGTAAGTATTGGCACTTCTGCCTGTGATTCCCTAGACTTGTTGATAGCGCCCGCAATGCCGTTTAACGCCCCTTCAATATTAGGGACGGATACTGTAGCCTTGCCGGACAGAAATGATTTCTCAATGCTCGACCCGAGAGTTGCAAGGGCCTTTACCTGCTGCTCCCTATCTGCAAACAACTTAGATGCGGAACCGGGGTCGGATATTCCCGCCTTTCCTGCGGAAATAGCAAACCTCTCTTTGGTATCTTCAATGCGTGAGCCTTGCCTATCCTTAATGAATCTACCAAGGCCACTCATAATATATTTAGAAAACGGGTCCTGCGCCTTGGATTCAAGTCCTCCTACGGCTGATTCAAGCGTACGGTACTTGTCCGTCACGGCAAATTCGGCTTCCGCCATCTCCTTCTTGTGCGCCCTGTAGGCTTCCTGCTGCAACTTCAAGGTTTCTAGCTGTTCCTCTGTAACTTGAGGAACTACACGTTCAGCCATATCCATCATGCGCTTGTTTCGCTCACGTTCGATGGTATTCTCTGCCACCTTAGCCTGCAACAGGTTTCGGATAATCTGCTGTACGTCCTTGGATTCACCTGTCTTGCGTACAGCAAGATTGGCCGCCACCTGGTCCTCTATAGCCCCATGCAACTTTGATACAGCGGAAGCTACAAGATTCATGCCCGACACGGCTTTTCCCAATGTCGTAGCCACGGGAGAGTTCTCGGAAGCCCTATCCCGCTGATTCTTCAATCCTGCCATCAATTCCTGCAAAGTTGCCATATGCACATCCTACCGCTTAGTAGTCTTTTTCTTTTCCTTTTCCAACATGTCTTCCCTAGCCCGCAGGAAATCTTCGACTTCGGCTACGGACTTGTCCATGTCCACATCAAAGCCTAAAATTAACCTTATATCTGCTAGTCGCTGCCTTGTCAAGAAACGGCGTATATTGAGTGACCTCCAGGGCACTCAACGCTACACTGTACTTCTTCTTGCACTTGGGACATTCAAACTCGGCTTCCGTATCGTCAAGGAAATATGCCTTGATAGCTTCAAGCATCACGTTCAATACACCGAAATCGTCAATTTCAAGGACCTTCTCGCGAATATTTTCAGCCGTCCCGTCAACCTTGAGAATATACGGAGTAACCAGGTCCACAAACGTGGCAGGGTTCAACTCCGAGATATCCGTATTGCGGGACATGCCAAGCTTGCTAACCATATCATCCCACGCCTCTACGGACGGATAACCAAGTTCCCATACATGTTTCCCGTCGTCAATCGTAAGAGGATACGGGTCATCGTCAGTAAGACTCGGAACAGGCGGGAAATCCTGCATGGTGATGGAGCGCTTGTGCTTGTCCTTGCAATGCGGGCAGGTCAGTTCAAGTGTCCACGACTGCTTTGGATAGGCATGGAACGATAGCATGGCTAACAAGTACCGTACGTCTACGGGAACAAGGGCGCTGGCGTCAATCTCGTCACCTACCAGAATCTGCAACAGCTTTGTGATGTCTTTAAGCGTAGGGTTCTTGCCCAAGTCTATAGCCTGCTGCAAGCTCATGGCCTTCATGTTGAAGTGCTTGAACTTATAGGGCTTGAAATTGGACGGAAGCGATTTTACAGGTATGAGCATTATTGTCTCCTCGGTTGTAGTTCGATTGCCCGCAAGGTGAGCTTTACACTAAGTATCTCCGCATCCTTATAGTTCACAGAATCGGGCGGTACGTAGTTGGAAAGGTAGCACTGCAACTGCACGGGGTTGTCCTTGTGGCCCCATGTCACTATGACGGGATATCTCAAGTCTATATAGCCCGGATGCACAGTTAACGTGTAAAGAGTCCGTAGCAAGAGTTCCTGCCTGTTGGACACATGAGCACTTACGGTTATTTCCTGTGTCTTTAGCTGCCCTCCGTCCATAATGAACGGACGCAGGCCATCCACGTCCGAGATGGTCAGCTTGTCCAAGTCCTCGAAGGCAGGCTTCGGAAACGAGCATTCCACATCGAAGTGGGACGTATCCAGGTACGTAGTGTCTATCGCCGAACGTATCGTCAGACCTTTTCTTTCATCAAATGCCATGCTTGAAATATAGATATTTTCTAAGAAATTCGGACAAACCAGCTGCCTATAAACATATAGGGAGCCAACAAAAAATCCCGCCTGCACTAGACAGACGGGATACGAGGGGACACAATAAAAGAGCTTAGGTAGTTTCTCCGCTGTGGGTCCATCCATGCGCCTTGAGTTCAAGCTGCACGGAACCGATTTCAGCATCGGTAGACGTGTAGTTAGGGGACTGCACGGTGACTATCTGCACACCTTCGAGATAGTAAATAAGCGTCGGGGCAACTTCACCATCCGTGGTAGAATTACCGAGAGCTTCCAAGCGGATACCGCTGAACGTATAGGCCGACTTCTCGTTGATGTTACGGTGGTTAAAATAGCCCGCAGTCTTGTTGGCCGCCGCCATGAGCGCCTTGAAAACACGGTGGTCCATGTTTTCGTAGACATCCAACGGCAAGGATTCAATGTAACGGTCCTGCCAAGCAGCCTGCGATATGTGAATACCCTTTATTTCAGCCTCGGCATATTCTATGGACGCTTCGAACTGGAAGTCCGAATGGCAGGCGAAGGACAACTGCTGAATCACAGACGGGTGTCCATCGGACTGGTCATCTAGAAGCTGCCGAAACTCGGGGCTGTCCTCTAGATGGATACGCCAGTTGGTCGAAACCATGTAGTTGTATTCCTTGAAATCCTTACCGAGCATTTCGCCAATCTTGATGTTCTGTGGCATAGACTAGCCCTCCTCTGCGAGACTGACCGCAAGGGTCTGCGTCTGACTGTAAGCCGTGATATAGACATCCACGAAATCTGCGACACCCTTGAAACGGACACTGTAATCAAAACGAAGCACCTTGTCGCCGATAACGTTCTTGTCGGCGTTGGGGATACCTTCCTCGATATAGTTACGGTCGATGAAGTAACGGTTCAAGTCCTTCAAGACTTTCAAGCCACGGTTCACTGTGGACTGGTCGTTATATTCGGCCACGAATGACTTCATGGCGTCATAGATTGCGAACTTAATCCACAAGAACGAGATGATGCAGTGAATGTCCGACAAGGACGTTTCGGTAATCTGCGACGTACATTCCTTCCAAAGGAAGAAACCGCCATCTTCGATAACCGGGTTAATCTTGTACTGCGTAGCGAGCACGCTGCGTTCCGGGCCACTGAACTGCTGTGACAGAGCCGTGCATGCAATCTGACCGTAGTTAGGACCGAACGGAGGACGAGCCTCGATACCTTCGTTGTAATGACTGTTGAGCAAGTCGGCCACGAGACATGCCATGGTGACGGCTGTACGCTTGCCTGCAAGAGTGCGATAAGCATACTGGCAGTAGTCCGCAATGAAGCGGTTTCCATGACGACCCGTAAGATTTCCGAACACGTCCACGGAAGCGGGACGACCAATATTGGAGATACCGAACGTAGACTGGTTGGAAGCCGTAATGGCTGCAACGTAATCGGCGGGGTTCATCACGTCACCAAGGTTCGGCGTGGCAAGACAGCGCCATCCCGTGAGGTTATCCGTCAACAACACCTGCAATGCCTGCGAATAAGCATACGACTTGTTCTGAACCACGATATCGTTCGATTCGATATCATCGGCATCGTAGTAATGCAGCTTGTTCGTAATCGGGTCATTTTCATAGTCAAGCGTGTAGTCGTCGAACGTATCGCTAGACTTAGCCACGATATACTTAGAACTGTTAAGGACCGCATCGGCCTGCATGGTGAAATAGTTCGCATCGAAATCATCGAACGACAGACTAAGGATGTAAGTCTCCTTGCAGTAGGCGTTCCAATAGGATGCCCAGTAGGAGTTCTGCGGACCCAAGTACATGTACTCGTTACGGTTCGTGAGATACAACTGCGTGGTGATGCTGAACTTGGCAAAGTAGCCGTCAGTGGAGTTACCCGTAATGGTAACATTGCCGCACGGGAATCCATAGAACCCACGAGTCAGCCTACGGTATTCCGGGTCGCTCGGACTCTTTTCGGATACAGGGAGCGTCACGGATGCCGTCAATGTGATAGAAAGCTCGAAACAGTTGAGCATCTGACGTGAAAGGTTCCCATGTTCATCTTCCTTGCGGGCATCAAGGTAATAGCATCCCGGAGTAAGGGTGTCAATGCCACTTCCGTCACCGGGGTTATAAACCATACCCACGCCATCTGTCCAATCCTTGTCGATGACAGGTTCACCGTCGCTCGTACGTGCGGACAGGATTGCGTCGATGAAACGGTCAAACATTCCATTATAGTGGTGAACCGTATCACCTTCGGAATCTACTGTATCCGCTTTCAAGTCACTGTAATTGAACTCCGGCAAGGCAGCCACACGGCCATTGACGAATGCGGTAATATTGACCTTGCCAACACCAGGAACAGTGCTACCCGACCCGTTTTGAAGGTTATAGCCTTTCAAATACAGTTCGCCACTCTCATTGATGACGGAGGACACCGCCGGATTAAACGCAAGCTCGGCGGGAGTATCTTCATCAATGTGGTCATGACCCTCAAAGTCAAACACCTGCAACTGCAAGCACCTGCCTTCCTTGGCGTAGGCCGACTGCGTAGACGGCTTGCACATTCGTAATACAATGTTGGGCTTTTCATTGTTGGCTGCACTGACCTTGGACGAGCAATACGTGCCTTCACCCTTGAAGTACAGATAGACCGTGCTACTGTCTTCTGCGGGGGCTACAATGGCGTTAGCCTTGTCGGCAGTATTGAGTTTAAGCCCCTCGTTCTTATCGACAGTGAAGGACATGACACCGAACGGCTGTGCACCCGGACCCATTGTCGGCTTCTTGGCTCTAATAAGGACCTGCGGGACCTTGCGCTGGGCGAGCATGTAAGCTTCCATGGCAGCGAGACCATGACGTTCCATACTCGGTGAACCAAACACTTTCACATAGTCGTCGTCGCTAGTAATAAGGGTAGGCTTGCCGCACAGACCACGGTCGGACTCGATGGCGCCTGCCGAACGGAAACCGATGGCAGTTGCCGCACGCTGCGACTTGTCTATAAGGTAAACACCTAAACCTGCGGAATCGTTAATAGGCATCAGACATTCTCCTTCTTATTGAACAAATTCTTGGCTACGAGAGAATCCATCTCTACGGCCTTTTCGGGAGCACGGTTCATGGCGGATTCATGCATCCTGTCAAGCAATGCCATCTCGTCGGTAATGACAGCCGAGTGCTTTTCCTCAACCTTTTCCGGTGCATACTTACGGGTAAATCCTTCGGCCATTTCCGCACCCATATGCTTAGTGGCTACAGCCTTGGCTTCCTCGATACGGTTTTCCTGCAACAAGGATTTCACCAATACAGCGACTTTCTGCTTGTCGCTACCGACAAACGATTCGCCAAGATAGCCGTACTTACGTGCGTAAGACTCGCACGGCTCGGCCTTCTCCATGGCGTCACACCATTCATCGTCACTGCAAGTGTCGGCCTTAGAAAGCGTGTTGTCAATGACGTAGTTCACGGCATCAATAAGGAAGGAACGAAGCTGTTCAAGCTCGGCATCGGACGGGTAGTCTGGAACAGACACTACGAGGTCCCCCGTATCGTCGTCATAGCCCCCGTCCATGACTTCCATATCATAGCTCGGTGCAGGGAGATATTGCTGTGTAGGTTTCACAAGTTCGGAATTGCCCCGAACAACAAGCTTCCCGTCTTCCTTGGAAATAGTGACACCCGTACCGTCAAGGGCTTCATTGGCAAGTGCAATTACTGAATCAAGTTCAATAGGGAATCCGTCCATATCGACTTCATCGGCGTTTTCCTTCTTCTTGAAACTAGAACCCGTAGTCTTGTTTAACGAATCCATAAACTTGTCTGCGTCATCGACTTCCATGGCGGAACCGTCGTCATCGACGATATAGGTCTTGCCGTCCTTCTCGAACGACTTGACGCTGTTCTTCCCGTCACTGTAAACGGCTTCGGCCTTCATGGGGTCGAACTCTACGGATACATTGTACGTGGCATTGTAACCGTTAGAAATTGGTGTCATACGAACGGACTCGATGACAGGGGACGATGCCTTCAAGCTGTCCATAAGCTGTGTGACAGCGCCCGGTCCGCCCGTGACAGATTCGGTGAACGTAAAGCGACCACTCTTGTACTGGTCAAGGTGGAAAGCCTCACCGATAGAATGACCGAACGTGGACTTGATTCCTGCGTGCAGGTCTGCCCAAAATTTAGTCTTTGCATTTTCGGTAAAATTCATTTTAGGAATACTCCTTTAATTTTTGTTGCAACATTTTAAAAATAATAAAAATTCTGCGGAGCATTACCACAGAATTTTGGTTTAATGAACAAAGATTTATTTTATACAAAATAAATATAACAAATTACCTAGTAATATAACAAGATACCTAATAAATATAACAAAATACCTATAAAGTATCTGTCAATTTCGGTCAGCACTTCAAGGCTTCAAGAGACCACTGCTCGTCAAGGTCGGGATGCTCGCTGCGGAACTTCTTCAATGCCTTGTGTACTTCCCAGGCAAGGTTCAAGTTCTTCTCGGCGCACTCCTGCTTCAACGAATCATAGAGTTCTTTTGTTTTTTCACTTAACGTCATACATTGTTCCTTTCTGTATGCCGTGGCTGTCATGTACAATATAGCACCATGGCAACAAAATGAAAGTTGCCGAGGTATTCTCGGCAACTTGCAAGTTTCCTATGGAAAAACTATTAACCGATTGTATTTGGTTCTTCTTCAGTTTCTTGTCCCGAAAGTTCGGCTCCGCCTTCTTCACCTTCCTCGCCACCCTCGGGGCTGTATTCCCGTTCGACACGGTTAATTACAGAATCTTCGTCTTCTTCGGAGTCGGAATCACCCTCAACCGAACCGCCATTGTCATCATTTACAATCTGGGTAATGGCGTCCGCAAGAATACCGATGACATTCATGTTGTCTTCGTTCTTGTGGTAGGACAGGGCGTTCTTCAAGGTCTTGCAGGCCTCTCCGAAAGCATGGAACGATTCAACGGCATTCTTGACGGCTTCTTCTGTGTAGATAACTTCGTCGTCGAACTCGCCTGCAAGGGATGTATCCTTAACAAGCCTGTCACAACAATGAAGGACGGATTTAGTAAGGACTTCGAACTGCTTACCCAGCGGAATACGCTTCGCCACATAGGATTCGACCACGATACCCATGATGGCAAAGGTTTCCTCGACTTCAGCGAAGGTATCAGCAGATTCTAGCGCTTCATCTTCCAAACTAAAGAACAGGGAAGTAAAGGAGTTCCACAAGGAAGAAATCTTGTCCTTGAGAGTGGAAACAAGTTCCTTGAGCTTGTCAAGAAGACCTTCGGATACGAAGGATTCCTTACGAATCTTGTCGATATCTCCCTTGGAAAGCGTAGTGATTGTGGTCTTGATAGTGTCCTTCGGGGTGGACGCTTCCTTCACAATCTGTTCCACGAGGTCACGCAGTTCCTTAAATTCCTTCGGGTCGATGACAGCTTCTTCAATCTTCGGAGCAGTCATAAGCAGGGCATTCATGCGTTCAAGAACGGGTGTCAATTTTTCAACAGTGTCCTTGTTCTTGACACCGTGCGTTACGGACGTTACGGTCACAAGCTTGACGACATCATCTTCGGAGATGTCCCCGGCAGCGATGCTGTCCTTGATTGTCTTGGAATCCACTTCGATAGCACGGTCGGCATTATCTACCCACGATACAACAACTTTGTCGCCACGGGTGGCATAACGGCTGTCAATAACTGTCAGCAACTGTGTAACGTCTGGGATATTCTCGTAGTCGGAATAAAGAATCTTGAGGGCATCCTTCAAATGCTTCTCTACATCGGCGGCGGCCTTGACTTCGGGAGACTTGTTGAACGCAATGGCGTCCTTGATACCCTTGACTGACTGCTGCTTCAAGAACAGGACATGTTCGGAAAATTCATTGAGAGCCTTGATAGAAGCCTTCAAATCTTCCTTGCTCTTGGACAGGTCGGTTGCCTTGCTTTCCATGAGCTTGCGATGTTCTTCAAGTGCGTCTAGGATGTCACCGAGATTACGCATCTTGGAAAAATCCGTACGCTTGGACATGCCAGCACCGAAACTCGTGGCTTCGGAATTTTTGGATTCGTCGGCAGCATACAGGGCTTTCAAGATACGGGTGATTTCCTTGTCCAACGGGGTAAGAACAAGACCCCTCGTATTATCCAACCAATCCTTGTAAGGTCTATCGGGTTCCTCATCGGCTTCGGGGTGGAACTCCATATAATAACCAACAATTTCGTCGGCTTCTTTTTGAGTGAAATCCCCATAATTCTTTGTGTCGGTAAAGTAATCTGCCCAACCCTCGCCATTACCGCCATTGTCAATGTCTAGTTGGACGCATTCCTTATACGCTTTATCAAACATATCAAGGTAATACTGCTTGTCCTTGATTTCGGCTTCTTCATTCTTCCGGGATTCAGCCTTACGACCAAACGGACGACGCTGTGCAGCGGGAGCTACACGGCTTTCAAACTTATGTGTTTTGATTTTCAAAGACATACTCTTCCCCTGTTTATGAACTCCCCACACGCTGAAGACGTGTGGGTTTCACACATCATAGGCTTGCAGGATTCCGGAGCTGCTACGCTATTGCATACCATATCTCCCTCGGCATAAATTCCGGTCGTTCCAACCGTATTGTTGTACATAATATACCTTATTCTTTCTGGCAATTCATCTCACCCACTAAAGATAGATGGGATTTCTTGCAGTTATCGTTAATTACATCTTGTTATACGCTGCCCTAACGGCATCCGCCAAAGCAACCATGTCCGCCTTTCGTTCATCCATAGCCTTTAACAGCTTACGCAAAGACGGTGTTCCCGGAACATTAGCATTCATATACTTGTTTGCTTCTTCTTCTGGGTCAAAATCACTTGCATAGTCTTCAAGTTCATTAGCAATTTCACCTATAGTGTCTTCAAAACTTTCCTGTTCGTCAAACACGATAGACATAATACAGTCACCATCCGTAGAATCCCAACCTTCGATTTCTATACAAATCTCACCGGGGCCATTATCGGAAGTATAGACCCGTGTAAACATAGTATTGGCACCGTCAAGTATGGCTTCAAGGAAATTGGTTATGGCGTCATAATCCTTGTAACTTTCATGAACGCCATTACTACGGAACTGTACACGCTGCGTAGCACTGGATACTTTGCCTTCAAACTTACGGGTATTGATTTTCAAAGTCATCGTAAATTCTCCTGTATTATTCCTATTTAATTTTCAAATACTCATTCGGGCGAACACTCAGGTTCTCTGCATACACATAATACGGCTGTGAAGCACCTTCCATAGTTGCGTCCACATACAGATAAGTTTCATCAAAAACTCTATCGCCCTCGCCCGTTTCCATATTGTAATGACCGTCATTTGCCATATCCTGTTCAACTTCGGCAGGGTCTAACAAAATAGCTGTCCACCCACGCTTGTCCGCAACAGCCACGGCTACTTCAAGAGCACCCTGGGCATTGTCGGCATCCACGTCCACATAGATGTCATTCGTGGTATAGCCACTGCCCGACCAAATACTAACTTCAGTCGGGTAAATCATTTCTTCGGATGGATAATAGGACACAACGCTATACGACTGTCCGTCTGCCACATTCACGGAATACGGATAGTCGCCATCAGGCATATACCCATTCTGCCCTTCAATATCACGGGTAGTGAACAGTTCGTTATCCACGAACAACTGCATAAGTTGGCGAGCCTTTCGGACAATTTCGGGGGATGCCTCGTAGTCTTCAATAATGATAGCGTCCTTTTCAGCATCGTAGCCCAAAGGCAATTCCTTGCCATCCACTACGATAAAAGACTGCTCGCCTTCAAGGACATTAAGAGCAGCATCCATCGGGTCTTCGGCTTCGGGATAAAGTTCCGACAGGTCATCGGACGTAAAATAAACTTTCTGGTCATCGGGTTCAAGCATAATCTCTGTTCCTTACTGTATTTAATAAACAATCAAGTACATGCCGTTGTCTTGCTGGTATGCATCAAGGTCCCCTGCGTCAATGGCTGCCTGTATGCATTCTTCCTTGAACTTGCTGTCATCCTTGTACTCGTCGTCCAACACTTCGTCATAGATTTCTTCGGCATCCTTCCAATCTGTATATTGGAACAAGTTATCGAAGAACTCGTCAGCACGTACAGTAATCTCACCGCCATCAAAGTAATAATTCCACAAGGCATCATGATAATCCTTGTCACCGCTCAAATAAGCAGCACTGTCGCAAAGACGCATGAACGTGTTGTAGTCGATGTTCATCTTGATTGTGTTGGAAGCTTCGCATTTCTTGGCTTCTGGCTTCTTGGATTCGTCGGAACCTACCGACCAAAAACCAAAGCTAGCCCCGTCACCCTCGGACGCACCGAAGAAGTAACCTTCGGGAGCAATACCATTGAGAGCGTCAATAAGCTCGTCCACGAGCATCGACTGCGTTTCTTCATCCAATTCATCCCATGACTGGATTTCAAGGATTTCGGGAAAGTCCTTCAAGAACTTGGAATGGGCTTCCTCGTCATATTTCAAGGTATCAAGGAATTTCGGAATAAGGTCCTGTGGCTTCAAGGTTCCATCGGACACAACCTTATCTTTCAAGGCTTCAACGCCTTCGGACTTCTTGTTATTAAACTTTTTGTCAGACATCTGTTTTCTCCTGTTTGAAACTTATTTTGCGTAATAATCCATGGCATTGTCATACGCTGCATATCTAGCCTTTTCACGGAAATCGGAAGTCGTAGCCTTGTCGCTAGACGATGCCCAATAGATATCAATAGGGTTGCCTACAATGTCTCCGCTAGGCTTTTCAACTTCACCGCCCATGACTACCGCAAACACTACACCAGCATCGTCCTTGTAGCCATCGACAATGCCCTGTGCATCCTTGATAGCGTCTTCATCGGAGTAGTAGATTTTGGATGCGGCCATGTCGTCCAAGCCTTCTTCTTCCCCGTCGGCATCAATGCGATACAGGTCAATGGTGAACACTTCCTTGTCGCCTTAGGCTTCGGACTTCTTGGATTCACTAGGCTGTTCCTGCCACAAATCGTATCCGTTAATAGTTTCCATAAAACTATTCCACTTTACAACCAACTTGTACGGAACACCGTCGTCTGTCATAGTATAAGTTGCAACACAAGTCTTTTCGCCATCAACGTATTCGTCTTCTTCAGACTTCCATTCCCATCCCCAACCGATAAGGTCTTGTTCGTCGTAGGATTCACCAACCATTGTGGCCATATAGGCACGGAAATCCTTAATAAAATCGGACTCTGCTGCTTCGGACTTCTTGGATTCTCCCTTGCTACGATAAGCATCTATAGCGCCAACCAACGGCTTGAGGTCTTCCTTGAAATCACGATTCTTGAGCTTAAACCAAGTCTTCACTTGCATAGGAGACAGCTTAGTAGCATGCGGATATTCGTCGTCCCATTCGAGGGTAGCATTGATTTCGCGAAGTAACGCATCCCACGCAAGAGAATGCGACTGCACGGATTTCATCTTACTACGGTCGTAAAGGTCACGTTCGTTCCTATAAGTCAGATATACCTTATCAAGTGCATCCTTTGTCAAGGCACCCTTGTCATCGCAAAAATAGCCGTCAAGCAGCTTGTAGGCATCCGCCACAGGTCCGCTGACTTTAGAATAGGCAGAATCCGCATCATAGTCTTCCCAGCTACGCTTGGCTACAGTACCATTGTAGTGCTTGTTCATGTCGTCACCATGATACTTGACCAAGTTATAGATGAAATCCCTAAATTCGGGAGCATTGCTCCTGTAGAGCCACTTCCCGTCTTCATCGAGCAGCTTATACTTACCCTTCCATGAAATCGAGCCGAGCATCTTCCCGTTGGAATAGATATCCGCCTTATTGTTCGGTCCGTCAAACTTGAACTCGAAGCCCATGCCGTCATACATATCGTTGTAGTCGTCCTGGAAGCGTTTCCACCAATCCGCAGTTGCGAAGTAGCGGGCTTCGTTCTTCACGGATTCCCCACGAAGTTCCGCATCGGTCACGTCCGAACTAACGGCAATCTTGTCAAGGCTATGGTCCATAATACGACGGTCGCCAATAGCGTCAAGGAACTGCTTCAGAACTTCGGGTTCCAAAGTAATGTGCTGTGCCTTCCCGGAACGCTTGTCCATGGCAAGAACGTAATTGTTGGCAAAGCTATGCGGGGCGGAAAGCCACATCTCTCCTGTATCCTTGTCGATGGTTGCCCAGCGCTTGTCGCTCTGTATGTCAAAAGTCTTGTCATCGGCCTTCGTCGGGTAGATTACCCAATCTTCGGCCTTGCGCATAGTGCCGAACTTACCGTCGAAGGAAACACCGAGGCTATCCCTTCTGAAGTTGGAAACGCTGTTTCCAGCTGCTTCGGACTGCTTGAATGATTCGATTCGTTTCTGCATGGAACTCTTGTTCATATAGGTATTTCCTCTTTATACAAAGTAAAAAAGATTGGAACTGCGGGCGGTGATGACATACTTATTGCCATCCTTGTCACGGAGCAGTGCACCGTTCATACCGTAAGTACCACGGCTGATTCCCACGGTTTCAACACCCTTTTTGCGTAGTTCTTTAGCTTCTTCATTAGAAATGGTAGTGATGTCTTCGGCTTCACCGTAACGCACCATGTCCTTGAGTTCCTTCTGCTTCAAAGTGAGACTTTCGGACTTCTTGCAGGATTCACTAGATTCATAATTGTTCACAAAGTCCGTGCCTTTTTTAATAAGGGCATTAAGACGATTGAAATACATCTTACGCTGCATTCCATCCGAAATATCGGTTATGGCAAACGGCATATATTCAATGTTACTCCGAATACCTTTTTCGTTTTCCATATAAAGTTCGGCTTCATACTGATATTCTTGGGTATTCTTTTGGAAATTGTCAATCGTTCCAACATAAACAGTAGCACCAGGAATCTTGCCGATTTCCTTGACATAATCGTGTATATAATCGCCATTGTTGTGAAGATTAGACTTAAAGCCCATTTCACCCAAACGAGTTTGGTATGCCCTAATACCCGCTTGTTTCCTAGATGTATCTTTCGGCATAATTGTGAACTTGCCTACTTTTGTATCTTCGGACTTCTTGGATTCTGGCACATAATAAGTAGTCGTATAATACATACCATCCACGATACATACGTAATCATCTGTAAGCGGCTTTTCACTGACAGCAGATTGTCCTGTAATAAAATTCATCACAAGCATCTTAGCCGTATCTACAACGTCATCCGTCAAGGCGTCATCATCATAAATAAGCAGAACGTTCTTGTCACGGTCATACCCTAAAGGTAATTCTTCATGACCTTCTGCCGTTTCCACTGAAACGAAGCTCTGTGTACCTTCAAGCACGTCAAGAATATCATCGTAGCTATCATACAAATCTTTTTCCGCAACTTCACTTACAAGATAGACCTTCGGTTGTGCATTCTTTATATTCGTACCAAGACCTTCCGTCTTCTTATCTTCGGGAACCTTACGCATCACAGCATTGTACCAACCTTCGGGGTCTTTCTTAATATCCTCAAAATCAGTACCTTCGTCAAACCATTCGCCATCTTCATCGCAAACATAAATGCTGCTCAATGTATTGTCAATAAACTCAACACCGAAGGTCAATAACTTTCCACCCTCTGTAGGAGCTTCAAACAAAATAGTTCTATGCGGAACCCCTTTAATATAATCACCGTATTCATCGTAATAAGAGAATGACTGGTCGGGGTCCATAGAGTCCAACAAAGCCTGTGCTCTGCTGACTTGTTCATCGGTAGCTTCACACTTCTTGGACTCCACCAGGGTATAACCAACTTCGGCAGCGTCTTCCACAGATGCGAACTTCCCCTTAAAGGATGCGCCCACGTAGACATTGTAGAAGCCCTTGTCGTCCACAAAATATCCACGGGAATTGATATCCCTACGAAGCTTAATCGGGTCGTCCTCGCACAATTCCGCATCGCCACGCTTGTCCAAGTCTATATGCGGTTCTAGACTTTCACTTGCCTTCTTGGCCACTTCGTCAAAGTAATCGAAAATCTCTGGAGCAGTTTCGTCAAAGTCCGTACTCTGAAATTCATAAGTACCCTTGATACCTACTCCCTTGTCGCCAGGATAGCGATACACGACATCAAAGGCTACAGGGTGCTTTCCCTCATAGTCGTCCACATAAATCTTCGCATAGACTCCATCATTGTCCTTGTAAGTAATCTTGATGCACTCGCATTCGTATTCATCGTCATAACCCTTGGACATATCGAACTTGTTCTTGTCCCATACAGCCACGAGGCTGTCATAGACTTCCTGCAAGTAATCGTCAGTGCTTCTACGTTCGTTTCTCATAGTATTTCCTTTATCCCCATCGGGTGAATTTAATTTGTTCATAGCCATACCTATACCTTTTGTTGAAAAACCTTGTTATACGACATACGGGAGGACATCGCCCGTAAAGTTGCCTGTCCACAATGACTCGTCACGCAGTTCAGCGTCGGCATACATAGCCAAGATATAGGCGTTATAGGAATAGGATTCGGGCTTTTCATCTTCGGACATAGAAGCGCTCCTTACGGTTAATACAGAAATAAAAATAATAAAAAATGTACGGAACAATTACATGCACGTACAAAAAAAGTGCTCCCGCCTTGCGACGGGGGCACTCATAGGTCTTAGCCTACAGGCAACAATTAGCCATTGCTTCCACTGCCACCGTTCGGGGTGGTAGTAAGGAAGACATTGACATCTGCCGGGGCTTCCGCATCCTTCGTAATGATGATACGCTGGACAAATTCGGAAACGACAGGTTCGATAGCCTTCCAAGAAGCGATAGCACGCTGAGTCTGGAACGGATTGTCTGCAACAGGCATGGTGTCCGTCAAGAAGACAGGCATATACGTTGCACACACAACCGGGGCTTCGAACGGGCTGTTGTCGCTGCTGTAAGCGGCGATAACTTCGTTCGGGGCGACGACGGCATTGCTACGGATAACCGTGATACCTTCGTTTTCGAGGGTACCGTACACGTGCGGACCGACAAGGTTCGTCTGCGGTGCAAGACGGAATCCAGGGAGGGATGCAATGTACTGTGCAGCGACATAGCCAGCAACGAGCTTGTTGGCATGACCTTTACCTGCACGGCTACCGATAGCAGCAGAAGCAGCCTGGATAGCATAGAGGAAGGACTGACGGTGTTCGAACTCGCTGATACCCGCAGTCTTGTTGAGGTTCCAAGTAATCGGCTTCCACTTGTTAGCGCTCATTCTGTAAGCGTTGAGAATCTTTTCGGATTCAGCCATGGCCATGTGGCCTGTGAGGTCGGCGAGAACTTCATCGGAAGCAGCCTTGCCGAAACGCTTATTGAACTGGAAGGACTTGAACGTGCCAAGGTTTTCCTTCAAGCCGATGATTTCAGCGGAGACAATCTTGCTGTCAAGGCTGTATTCGATGGCCGGGACATCCGGGGCCTTTTCGAAGTCCACGTCATAGGTCACGCCACCCTGGTATCCCTGCGGGATGGTGAGGACGATATCCGCACCGTCCTGTGCAGCGGTCACGGCAACCTTGCCGTAGAAGGTCGGCAACTGACCCGGACCAGCGCAGACACCGACGGAATCTTCAACATTGCCGCTAGCGTCAACGAGACGGACGTTAATCGGAACGTTCCAACGGAGATTGCCGATACCGTACTTGATACGGGCAGAACCATCGGCAGCGATGACGAACTGACGTTCGCTCATGTAGCTAGTCGGGGAAGCCTGCCAGCCCTTGAGAGCGTTGAAAGTGATAGCGTCAAAGTTCTTGGCTGCGAGGGTATCCGGGCTGAGAGGCGTGGTGCCATCGGTAGCCGGACGCGGACGAGAATCGTACCACTTCTTCCAAGCGCCTGCAAAGGTGGATTCACCGTCAAGCTTGCCATCGGCATCCATCCAACGGTCTTCCGGGAGAGTCGGGAGGCCGTTCTGAGCCGTCAGCGGATAGCCGTGGGTGAAGGTCTTCTTGAAGTAGATAAGACCCTGGGATTCTTCGAGGGTCTGCACGCTTGCCAACTGCGGAGCAATGGAAAGGGCATAGGTAGCAGAGATAAGGTCAAGAGCGACACGCGGGAGAACACCGAGGCTGGAAGCCGAGGAGTTTTCGTTCACGTAGGACTCGTAACGCTTGTAGTTGTCCATCTGCATACCGAGGTTATACATGGCATTCTTGGACAGGGTGCCCTTGAACGACGGGGACTTAGCAAGAGCTTCGAACTGCTTGCTGTAACGCGCTTCGTAGCTTTCCACGAGGCGGTTGTACTTCTGGTTAGACATTTCTTCAACGGAAGTCTTCATGTTGACTCCTCCTTGGGTTAGGCTTTCTTGCCAATTTTGGAACGGAACTTCGCACGTGCTTCAGCGATGGACTTCTTACGGTCGGCAAAAGCAGCACCCTTATTGGATTCTGCCTTCTTTTCGGCACGGCGTGCTTCAAGGCGCTTACGGAACTCGGACACACGAGCCTCGTTACGGGCGGGTGCATTCTTAGCCTTGGCGCGGGATTCGAGACGCTTGCGGAAAGCTTCACGGCGGGCAGCCTTGCGAGCTTCTTCAGCGCCTTCGCCCTCACTGCCTTCGACAGAAGCGGAACCAAGAACTTCTTCTTCTTCCACGTCTTCCTTGGAGTTGGTGAGGACTGCGACAGTCACGGAGTTTTCGTTTTCCGGGTCGGGGGAAACGACAACCTGGATGTCCTTTTCTTCATCGGCGAACACGACTTCGGTTTCCTTGGCGTCAAGCTTGACATCACCAATTTCAACGATGGAATCGTCTTCGCGGAGTTTCTTACGGAAATTAACCATAGTAATGGTCTCCTTGATAGGGTTAGTTTGTTTGTAAGTGCAGGCGTCTCTTCGAAAGCCGCCCTCCTATAAGGGAATCTGCATGTTTGTCATACAAGTATTGGCAGGGAAATGCCCTCCCTCTTAATTGGAGAATATAATAAAAAGTCACGGGCATTTCGACCATGACAGCATAAAAATGTCAGAAAATGTCAAATATAACAAGATACCTAGTGATATTTTATAGGTAATTTGTTATATAAGTTAGATAACCTGTTATATTTAATTTATGTGAAAGAGAATGGACATACAGAAAATGCCCCGAGCAATCGGGGCACTCTTAATAATTTCGGCATATTCGGGACTATTCTTCGTCTAGGAAGTCTATGATTCCTTCAAGGGAAGATTTCATAATACGTGCGGTGCAACGGAACGAATAGGCCGTGTAATAGTCACCCGTCCATTCGCCATTATCGTCCATTTCGCCTGCCATAACTTTTATGAGAAGTTCACTGCCGTCACGGGAATAGTCAGCGTAACCCGTGCAATCTTCGCACATGCCACGAATCATTTCCTTCATATAAAGCAAATCGTAGGACTTGCCTTCTTCGGGAATTTCAACCGAGAAGGAACCTCCATGTTCGTCTACATACACGTCATTGACGGTAAGCATAACGTTTTCAGCAATCACACGAATGATATCCGAAGCAGCCTCGGACTTCTTTTTAAGACTTTCAATCTTCTTCAGCATCGAACACTTTTTCATAATAGTACCTCCTTATGCAATCTCACCATCTTCGGTGAACTCATAACCATTTGCGTCGGCTTGTTCAGATGCTTCTTCATCCGACATCTCGTAGAAATAATCATAACCGTTGTCTTTGAACGTGCCATTGATATGCTTGAATACGCTGCGTGCAAAGTCTTCAAGTTCATTCAATAGTGCTACTTCAGACTCGGGCAAGCTTTCCAAATCTGCCACAGAATAGCCGCTGTCCGTTTCCAGTTCTATGCTGTCAGCCATAGAATACCCATACCTACGGTTTACAGGCAGCTTAATTTCTGAAATACCTGCATCCTCACATGCAGCCTTGATAGCTTTCTTATCCGAAAGCGGATTGATGCCCGACTTATTGAGAGGATAATAGGACAAGTCAACATTAAGAAGGTCATCCACTTTTAGGGTACCCGATGTGTTGAATCCGTCACCCTGCGTATAGGACAGTTGATATTCAATGTCCAAATCGGAATTAGGGAACAATTCGTTAAGGGCACTCACGCAATCCTCTTTGAACATTCCGTCGTCACTACGCCAATCAAGGAACATCTTTTTCACTTTTTCCTTGGCTTCGCCGGAAAGTTCGTCGTAGGTATATACATCGTAACTCTTGGTGACGGTACGCTTTTCGGAGGTGTTCCTAAAGCTTTCCTTTTTCTTCTGCATTGAACACGTCATTTTAGTTTCTCCTTTTTGCGTGTCGTTATATTTCAATTCGACATCGTAATTCCAGGAGTTTCCCTTAGCTACAGGATTACCTAGTGGCACAGCCGTAACAAGCATATCACCCTTGATACGGGGACTGCGGTCTGTAATGGACATAGACAAGCAAGTATCCGCCAACTCCTTCAACTCTTCGGAATTTTGGCCGAAATCGAAATTGTCACAAGCCACTGTAAAGTTTATGACAAATCTATCACGATAATCGTCATCTTCAATAGCCCCTGTAACGGCACCCGATTTTCTCGGCATCATACGTGTAGCACCTATGTACCATGAGTTAGACGTGTCCCTACGGATATCGTCAAATATATCGGCATGTTCGCCCCGATACCATTCATTTCGTTTCGTAACGCTTTCAATCTTCTTCTGCATAGAGCATTTATAGGTCATATTTTCCTACCTTTGCCGAACTACACGGCTTCTATTGTATAATCCTTGTAACCGTACGAGAACGAATACGATGTCAAGCAATCCTCAAAAGCGTCAAGGAACTTGTCAGCGTTCTCCTTCGTAAACTGACCATCCGCCAAAGACATGCTGACATCCATATCGGATACGAACTTGTTATCCGCTCCGTAGGAATAGTCAAAGTTGCGCCCAAGCGAAGCCATAAGATGACCACGGTCGTCAAGGACCACGCGGACTTCTGCAAAGAACGTGCAACTGTCGTCAGTCGTATAGCTGTCAATAAAGTCATAGAACTCTTCGGTATCCAACGGGGCATCGTCTCCATTTTCGGAGCGCCATTTTTCAATACCAGCTTCATAAGCACGGTCATATTCCTTCTTCACGGTTTCATCATCTACACCCTGTCCGACTACCCGGCCCAACGTAGTTTCCCACGATTTCTGAAGAGCACCTATATCCCAACGGGTCTCGCGTTCTTCAACACCGTCACCGATATTTTCCCATGCATCACCGCCCTGTGCGGAATTTACATCGTAGGATTCAAGAATTTCTATGGTGCGGTCCTTGATATAATTATTCCAGAAATCAACCGCACTAACGCTATCGGCCTCGTTCTTCTTAGATTCTTCCTGTTTATCCATATAAACAGTATAAACTGCATCAAGAGCACCCATAATAGCACGAGGATACCCCTTCACCTCGGCATCGGCCTTAACAGAACTCAAAGAAATGCCGGAATCCTCTACAGCCTTTTCTGCTTCCTGCTGTGACAGGCCGTAGTCCTTCAACCCATCCACGAGGTCATCGAATACGTCCCATACGGAACCATCGCTTTCGTTCTTCTTGAACGCTTCAATCTTCTTATGCATAGATGCCATAATGCAACCTCTCAAATTATTATTCGCCATCATGGACTCGTTCAACTTCGGTGTTAAATTCGTCAAACTTCCCGTTGTTGAATTGAGTAATGTAATAGCCAAGGTTATCATCAAACACGTTCTGTTCGTCCTCGTCCTCAAAGATATAGTAGCCGTTATCCCCTACAAACACGTCGTCGGGATAATTACCATTATCCCACATATCCACAATCTTCTCGGCAAGACGCAAAACCCTATCTTCATCTGGCTCATAGTTATCCGAGTTGGCAGAATCAGACCACGTAGCGTTGCAGTATTCATCAAACAAAGAGCGAACCTCAGAATCGCTCGGGTCGGGTTCTTCATCCCATCCATGGGCTTTCCAATCCTGCCAAGAATACCAATCATCAAAGTCCTGCGGATTGTATTTCTCGCCGTCCATTTCACCAATGTTGTCGGCTTCATCGTGTGTAATAAACGAATCCTTTGCCATAGGATTACGGCTATACCCCACATAACTGCGAACTTTCCACGTGCCATAACCATCCGGCATAACCGAAAGATTAGAAGCGAGTTCTGCAATCAAATCATCTCTTGAGAAAGTTTTCATATTCCTACCTCTATCTAAAATTATATTTGGTATACAGTTCTTCGACCAATTTCAAGGCTTCGTCCACAGATTGCGTTTCCTTGATTTCGCTGCCATTAGCCGCCTCGGCCACTGTAAATCCAAACGCTCCTACCATACAGCTAACTTCACCGTTTTCAGTGTAGGCATTATCAATTCCACCGGGAACGTCGCCCATATCGTTAATGTCGCCAAGGTAGTAGCCAAGTTCATAATCCTTGCCCTTCGTAGCGTCAACGACCTGCCCACCGAAAGCGTCACGCAGGGCACCCACGTCAAGGTAGCCGACAAGTTCAAGGGCTTCGGGCAGCACAGCCTTCTTGTATTCGTCAGCCATAACAGACTTTACCTTTTCGGCACCGGGATTGTCCTTAAAAGCGACCATAAGGTAGTTGCCTTCCACGGTGGCTTCGTCAACGTCCCAGGACATATCTTCTACGTCCCATGCTGCATCGGGTTCGACTTCTTCCTTACCCTTGAAAACGGCGAGTCCGTTAGCCCTGTAAAGCGACGGAAGTTCGTATTCAATGTCAGACTTCAAACTGTCTGGCAGGAACACAAGACCCTGTGTTTCTGTCTTCTTGCTTTCGTGTAGGTTAATACGTAATGCCATAACCTGCCCCCAAAATTACAAATAAGCGTCCAGCTTCGTAATGAAATTTTCAAACGCTGCTTCAATATTTGCTTTCTTTTTCAATATTTGTGCCTTAACCTCAGCAGGAGTGTCCAACGGCTCGGAGCCATTTTGAATATCACGAACAACGGACCACAACGAATAATTCCCATGTTCAGACAGACTGCTGCTAACCACACTGCTGGTATTAGCTAACATTTCAAAACTGTCCAACAGGGTTTCTTCAGATTCGTGTACCTTAATTTTCATCTTTGACATAATCAAGCCCTCCTAGCGATTACCGAGAATATAGCTAATCAATGAACCGTCGTTGTCGCCACCCGTCTCACGGACAGGCGCCTTGGCTTCCACTATCTTAAACGTCTGTACGGCAGGCTGTTCATGCTCGATAGCTTCATACGTAGCCCCTGCACGACGGCGTTCCTTCACATAATCTTCGTTCAACCCATGCTTGTTGGCGAACTTCAAATCGTGGATGGTATCCTCGGATATCTTCAAGTCTTCCCGCAGGCTCTCGACAAATTTTACAACGGACTGCTTCAAGTCGGCGGTCACTTCGGTAAATTCCTCGAATTTGTAAGTATCCGAAGTATCGTTGTCACAATTTGTCATGGATACGGAGGACTTTTCAAGACTTTCGACAACATAGGTGCTACCGTCAAGTTCGACAGGTGCCCCAAGTTCCTTAGCAAGGTAAAGTAAAGCTTCGGCCACACGTTCGTTCACGGTTTCTTCAATCTTTTCGTTCTTCTTGCTCTCGGAAATCATCTTCGGCTTTGCGTCCAGGAACCCAGGGTCCTGCACGAAGTCAAAGCGTTCAAGCTTGTAGGTCTTCGGGTCAAGGATATCGTTGCCGTCCTCGTCCTTACCTTCATAATCGCCATCGGCACGGGAACTGACATACATGGTCGTACCCGCACGAAGAATAGTGTATAGCGTCTTACCCATATCCGTATTATAGATGACCGATTCGGCAACGCCTGTCTTCCAGTCAATATTACGGGTAATGTGGGAGAACTTACCTTCGGCAATATCTTCGTCTGTAATTTCGGCTTCATGGCCGATACGACCAAACATCTGTCCGTTCTTTAGCTTACGCTGAACGTCCTCGTCCTTCCCGGCCACTTCCCACAATTCTTCCGTATACTTGCGATGGTTACGAGAAATGCCGCCAGGTACAAAATGCTGACCCTTCACGATAGCCAGGATAGTACCGCCGCTCTTTGCGACTTCGGACTGCGCCGACTCGTCCACGCGGGCGATATCGTCTATAAATTCACATTTAAATGGAATATAGTCTTCTGCGATTTGCATGATATTTCTGTCCTTTTGTAATTACACGGTCCTATCCAGGACATCGCGGCTTGTAGAATAGTAATACTTTTCGTCACCCTCGCCCCACCACAGACGTGCTACGGAATTTCCGTTGCGGTCCATGGCAAAACCAATCTTGTCAAGCGTAAGGTCATTGTTCAGTTTCAAGTATTCGTCAAAATCGGTGATTTCCGTACCACGAAGACTCTTGGCCTTGTTCACAAGCACAGCACGGGACGGGAACCGTCTGGTAATCCCCCATTTCTTAGGGGGCAAAGCTTCCTGCTTGTGAGACGGACGAACTACGGCGGTCGGGACTGCACCGAGCGATGCGGCAGAAGAACCACCGCAATCTTCCTTCATAGCTTTATGATAATCCGCACTGTTGTTGAATTTACGAACGATACCTGTATTCCCGTCAGAATATGCCAATCGGAACATATCTGCAACTACAGGTTCTACAACGTCATAAGCTGCGTCAAACCCTTCATCCGTGTAATCACCACCATTGATGATATCCACCGTCTCTTCACCAACGACAATATCCATGACATGCGAACCTGTCTTGGAAAAAATACTGTACATCGAAAGATACGCAGAATTTGAAGGACCCGGCTTTACATAAAAATAACGGCCTGCCGCATTATCTTCGCCATTTAGCATGAGACGACGGGCCACATCCTCCAAGTCATCAAACTGTTCCTTCAAGTCATCCCGTAATGACTCCGTAGCTTTAACAGCGGATTTCACCGGGGCTGTAACCTTTTCAAGGTCCCCGAGGTCCCCGTAAGTACGTGGAAGCAAGTCCGCGTAGCGAGCCTGCGCTTCGTCATGCGACTTGAACGACTCCACCTTCTTCTTACCAAAAACGTCAGTATAGCTGATTGTCCAATTAGGCATAAAAAAATCCCTTGTATCAATTCACAAGGGAAAAATAACTAATTATTTCGAAAATTGCACAGGTTGTATACGGTTTTCGGGAAGTTTACCATAATTTTCGCCGTAAATAAGCTTGGCTCCGATAATAGTACGTACGGCAAATCTAGTTTTGCAATCGACATTATCATGCTGCATCTTGTACAAGAGAATGCATTTGTCCAATGGCAATTCCTTATAGAGTGACAATATTCCCTTGTCCGCATGCTTAGGAATCATGGGATAATTAGGATTAGGAATGCCCTTGTACGCATCATCCCCATATATAGCCTTTTTAGCAATTAATGCCCTAAGAATACAACGAGGGGTGCTTTTCAAGGTCATGGCTGAATCCCTGTACATGCGCAAACATTCTTCTAATGTACAGCCTTGGTACATCTTGAATATTTCCTTTGGAACTCTCAATTTAATTGCCATTCGAACCTTCCTTGTAATATAAGGCTAAATATAACAAAATATCAACCAACAGGCAAGAGTGTAAACTAAAAATATACGTTGACGGGAACTACTTCATTATATATATTTACATCTGAAATTAGCATGTGCGTTTAACGCAATCCACACACAAGCTATAAAAATTTTAAATGCCCGAAAAATACTGGATTGCGTTTTAAGTATTCTTCGGGCATTTGTATTTCATATGCGAAAACAGTTGACAGCGAACAGGCCGATAGGCACATTGCGAACAGAATAAGTGGTACTTAGAACATACTAGGGACCTCGGATTCTAAAAGGATGCCATCCCCTAGCGTTAACCGCACTTGTTGCGGATGCCTGCAAAGACCTGCAACCCACAGGAACCAACAGGACAGCCTATCACGGGCGAACTGGCGGAAAACAAGCCGTGCAATGGAGCACGTTAGACCGCCGTACCACGGACGAGCCGACGTGCGACGTGTGGCAGCATACAGTGTTGAACATGGCGTGCACTACAAAAGAACAAGCCATCCAACTCTAAATTACGAGGAACGCCCTGCAAGCGTTCCAAATCCCGCCATTGTTCCTAAACGAACGACAGAATCACCAAGAAGCCCTGTTACAGGATGACCGAACAGGTTTTGCACAGCAAAGTAGGTGATTGCACATTACGTGCCGACATACCGAGCGACCGACGAAGTTCAGTCCAGATGTAGCTGCCTTCCCGTACAGGGGGACAGCTCTATCCCTCGCTCTCTCTAAAGTTTCGGTCCCTCGGCTTCCGAAAATAGCCAAAAATGAAGATTTAAAGCCATATAACTCATGAAATGATTAAATCATTGCTAGGTATGAGCTAACAGGCTACGATACGGACGTAAGATGTTGTGCAGACTTATGCCCCGCACAAAAGCTTCCGTACGTGCCACCCTGCTAAATATAACAAAATATCTAGGCACTGTCAACAGTATAAATCAATCTTTTTTCACTTCCACGAACGCCTGCTTGGGTACCAGGAAAGTCTCCCCGTTCGTGGCGGTGTATGTCTCGTACAGTCCCTTGTCGGTACTCTCGCCCGGAGACACCGTGAACGGAACATTGGAAAACGGGTCCAACGTACCGCCTACAAGGATTTCCACAGAATCCGACGGAACCGTAATGTCATAGAAATCGGACACCTTGGAATCACCATACACTACTACAAGGTCGGCAACGCTGCCGTCTTCTGCCACTGAACGGACATAGAACAGGATACTTTCCCAGTCCACGGGTTCGGCAGCCACGAATACGTCCCCCTGGTCATCTACAAGATTTTGCAAGACCCCTTCATCCAATGCAACAAGGATGAACGTAGGTATGTTCAAGTCCTTCGGGTTTCCGATGGAAATCCTGTACTTACCATTGGCCTGTAGCTGTAAATGCACTTCCCTCATGGATTCGGCGTCACGGTTGTTATTCAAGTGACTCTTGAAGTCCATGGAAGCCAACGGAACACCGTTCACGTTATACAGGTCCACGATAACCCTTTCCAATGGAGACAGGCGGATATCCGCGAACTCGCTTACGAAGTTCAAGAATATGCGGACGTTCCACGAATAGGAAAACAGGTTCCCTACACGGAACGATACAGGTTCCTCCGTACCGAGGTCCTGTATTATGGTAAAGCTCAGACCTATGGTATTGAAACCCCCGGCACTTACGGAATTGCGGTCGTCATATGCGAACTTCAGATTTACCGGGACATTGTGGAGATTCTGATATTCGGAGGCAAATGCTTCCGCAAAATCCTCAATCAAGTCCATCTTGTTAGAGACCAATACGCAACCCATACCGAACTCTGCCGATACGGTCTTCTTGTATCGCACGCTACCGTCGGGTCCAAACCCATCCTGCAAGTTTACAGGTCGGCGTACAAGGTTCTTCAGCGAATCCCTAGTCCAGAACAGATAAGTATATGGGTTGGAGCGGACGGTTTCCCTGTCCGTCATAGACTTGCGGGGCATTTCCTTGTTCGCTATGTCCTGGTCAAGCAACCTCTGCGGACCTTCTGCGTCTGCCCCGTATACCACCTTCATCGAGCGGTCAAAACCCTGCCGAGTAAAGAATCCTCGCATCTGGTTGAAATAAGCCTGTATGGCAATGGACTGAATCATGGGCGGTGTCCTCTAGAGATAAGTCTTGAACTGTGTAGGTGTCAAGTGCTGCCCCTGCAACGGACATACAGTGTTGCAGTTCAAGCCTAGGCTCATGCCGTCGCCAAGGTTAACTCTGTCTCCAGTCAAAGAAAGTATGCCCTTGGTCTCTACGGTAGTACCCGCAGGGGAATGCTCCACACGGAATCCATCATCGCCACCCGTAAACTCGAACTGTGTGCCGTCCTTCCTACCCTTGAGGATGGTCTTACCCAGACGGACGCAGTATTCCTCTTCCGTGTTCGTATCGAAAAGTTCCTTGGCTAGACCTAGGATATATGCTTCGCAGAGAGACCGTACTTCCACTATAACCTCGTCATCGACTTCATACGAGAATGACTGTGGGAGCAGGGGCTTGGCCCAAAAATTAAGGTGTGTCTCTTCCTGTGCGTTCATCGTGCACTGCACCTTGCAAAAAGAGCCGATTTCAAGAACCTTACACCGTAACGTGTAAGTCCGGGGACTTAAAGCCCTACGGAGAGCATTTGTACCTAGGTCGAAATTCATGACCTAAATATATATTATTTTCTCTAGGCAAGTTCTTCATTCCATCCGTGCCCGATGTCCCAATGGTCGGAATACACAAACAGGGTCTTTTCGGGTGGAAGTTCAAATTCATCCAAAATATCCTGCTTGGCTTCGGGGTACTGGTCTAGCCACTTGCCGTGCATAACACGAAAAGTCCCGTCTTCCAACCCGAACACTCTGCCACGGGGAACTAATGTGTAGTCAGAAATCATCGCATACTCACGGGGCAACTTTCCTCTGCGCTTCAATATGGGCCAATAGTTTTGGTGAACCCTGCGGCTCATATTAGCTCTCTGCTGGAAGAAACTGTTGGGCATGAACGGGGCTTCATCATAGTAGGAGTAGTCCACGCCAAAACACTTATAGGCCGGGGAATACCAAAAGATTCCGACCTTCGGATGCAAGTCGGTATCGTCCAGATTCTCTGCCATCATCTCCATGAACGCATTTTCCATAGGAGTTCCGTGCAAACGTATTTTTAGTTGAGCCATAACATAAACCGTAAGTTTACAGAATTAGCCAATTTCAATAATATTCTCAATGTCGTAGATACCGTCAACGGTATCAAGTGCTTCGCAGCAAACTTCGTCGATATCACTGCATTCCACGATTGCAGAATGGCGACCGCCAAATTCGTCAATGTATTCTACCTTGAACTTCTTCATGGGGCTATCCTCGGTTTGAAATGGTTGTTTATCTGTCCACCCTGTAAATATAACTAATTACCTAGTAGCTGTCAATAGGTTTTATTAAATAATTATACATTCTTTTTCAAGGGTACATACATTAAACCTGGCAGCATCTTCCCGATAATCTCTAGTTTTTCTGTAGTGACATCGTTTACGTTGAAGAACCAATCAAGACGGTCCTTGGCGGTTATCGCGTTCCTGCCATTGCAAGCACCGTTGGGAGACACGTTTTTATCCTTACCGGGCATCCTGCGCCATATATATTCCTCGATACTCTTCGTACCGTAATGATTGACCCTTGCGTTATCTAATATGACAGGTTCCGTAGTCTTTGTAGGCAACCCGAAGAATCCCTTAGAATTACGACAAACAGACCCAAAAAATCTAGGCGAATGCACGTCCATCTGCATCTCTGCATATCCTGTACGAACAAAACTTTTAACGTAGCTATTTTCATCCACCCTAGGATTGGAATATTTCACATCGACAGGAGCAGGTTCTTTAAACCTTTCCATTACAGGTCTTGGACTGTACCTAGTGCAACCGTTATCACCGTAATAGCGCCAATGCAACCGTACTACATGCGTACCTTCGTAATACGGATTCCCCAAAAATTCTACTATATCCCTTTTGTCCAGGACTACAAATTCATCTATGTCGAAGAATCCCATCCAACCATACAAGTCTCCAAATTCACGATATGCTTGCGTGTATGCCCCTACCTGGTAGCCTATGTCCCGTAGGCCTTCTTCCCCATATACGGGAATAACCGTAACATACGGCAACTTGTTCAATGAAGACATGGTGGCCGTCTCACAGGTATTATTGTCGTAGATATATATATGGGAAACGCCCAGTTTCCTGTAATATTCTACCCATTCCACTATATAGGCGTCCTCATTACGTGCAATGGCACACACGGCCACAGAATTATTACGGGAATCCGCAATAGGATTAGACCTATCACTAAACAAACCTGTAAATTCATGACGGAACCTAGGACAGAATCCCTTTACGTACATCCCATATGCAGTGCTCTCGGTTTCCATCTGTGCGATGGAATAGACCTCGTTTTCAAGGAACACAAGGCACAGGAACATTTCCACGGTATAGCGACCTCCCCACCATAGCATCAAGTCACGGGAAGACCTGTTCAGACCAAGACGTTCGAAAGCACGGGCAAGCGCAACCCCGTCAAACCCTTGGAAACTACCTATATACTGATAAGTGGGATTTGTACTCCATGACAAGTCCCGCAACAGGTATTCCTTGTTGATACGGTTACAGGCTATAGGACCTATTGCAGCATGTCCCGTAAACTCCGAGAACAATCCCCTGTACATTATGTAACACCAATACAGCACGTTCAACGGATGCACGGTTTCACGACCGCTATAACGGGTACAACTGTCCTTTAATCGGGAAACTCCCTTAAAATGCGTATAGTATATAAACTTTCCCGTGGACACGGCATATTCAACCGCTTCCATTATCGTATCATGTTCCCAGTTATCCTTACACGGTACAATCTTCAAATCCACGGAACATCCGTAAGATTCCATGATGGATACAAATTCAGACACGGGTGCAGGAACAGTATCACTCCTGCAAGCCAACCGAATATGGATTACAGACATCTTGCAGGGAACAGAAAAATAACGGAACATGTTGAGATGGAATATTTCACAAGCAGTCAATCTAGGTTCCGACCGCTCAACGTAAAGCCAATGTACGAAAAGTTCACCCCACCTATCACCCGTATAGGAACATTCTATATCCTGCAAGGATATCAGTCGTTTGAATAGTTCTGAATCTTCGGGGGTCCATATATAACGGGAGGACTTTATACTACCGCGAAGTATAGACCTACGCTGTTCGCTTATTGCTTGCAGAACCGCCACCCTGTTTTCCGTATGGTGCTGGGACTTTACCGAAACCAACGCCTGTACGGATACGGGTGCCGACTCCACCCTTGGGAGCCTGTGCTTGCCCAGTTCCTTGACAGCAGCAAGTATGTCACGTCGGCTAATCTTTCCCATGACTGAAAATCATCTCCATAGCACCGTACCCGCATAGAAATAGGTCTTTGGAATACCCGTATAGGCTTCCTTGCGCAAGTCCGTAATGTTCTCGGGGTCCTCGTCACGGTTAATCTCGATAAAGTTCTCCCAATACTTAGCACCCTCTGTTCCTTCGGAGTACATAGCAGGACCGTCAAGCTCTATTGGCTGCGACGGATATTTAGAGAACTTCAAGCGTTGACCTATGGCAATCTTGCAATAGGACACGAACAGGTTTTCAAGCTCATGTGGCAAACCCGCCAAATAGGCATTGTTCGAAGTCAAGGCTATCTCTACCTGTATAGTACGGGTACCGTTGAATATACGTGTCTGCGTATCTACAAACTCCGACAGCTTCCCCGTCTTACCGTCTATGGTCACAACTTGGTCCATAAGGATATCGGGAACGTAGTCGCCGCTCTCGATTGAATAATTGAACGTATTTGTTCTAGGGAACAACCTGTATTTACGATACCAATTTACGGCTTTCTTGTACATACGCGCAAGGGCACCGTCGGAAATCAGTTCCTCGGTCTCGATATTCAATTCTTCATCAATGACATCACGAAGATTCACAGCCATGGGCTACGGCCTCCCCGCACGCTCAACAGCGACATCACGTATGTGCTGCATAGCCTGCGCAAAATATGCCAACAATTCTATTTTCGTCGAATCCATAAATTCGGGACCCAATGTATCGAACACTACGTATTCCCGTACGCTTGCCGCATTGTCAACACCCTCAAGATACAGACGGACCTTGTAATCTATTTCCATTTCGGGACCGACAGTTACATAACCTGCCGTCTTGGAAACATACAGCAAGACGGGTTCTTCCGTAATGGACCTATACTGCAAGTTACCCGTATCGGTAGATGTATCCAGTTGATTGTACACCTGTACACGCTGCCAATGTTCAGTATCACCTATAGGATATACCTCTGTCCTCTCTATATCCTTGATACAGCGGTAGTACGTATAGTTATCCTCGTTGTCAAGATACCAAACAGTATCACCCACACGATAGGAGGCCCTTTTTTCAAACGGGGCGAACATGTAGTAAAGGTCTGCCAAAACAGCAATAACGTTGTACTGGACTTCCGATGAAGGCATGAACGTAAATTCGATGTCCAATGCAGCGACAGGGCTACCGGTCTCAACCCCGTCTATATCGGGCATGCTTGGCAAATAGCTTGTACACGGGAGTACGGCACCTTCGATAGCCGAAGGTTTCAATGCTTGCCTTTCCGGCCTGTCGGGGTCGGGCGCCCATGTGCAGGCAGCTACTGCTTCAACCGTGGCCATGCCACTGTCTACCTTACAGAGCGAAGCCCCCCTAATAGACAACTTTGCACCCGTAGCTACTGCACGGGCCAATGCAAGGCTTCCTTCATTTGTCAACATGTCATATTTATTCGGCATAGCTAAAATTCCTCCAAAGCAGCATCAATTTTCTTTTCGGCATCCGCCTGCGATAATCCGCCTACAGATACGGATGACACCATAACATCACTGTCGTAGATGTCGATGGCCACGCCCTTGTCATCTGCGGAAACGGCAGCGGAATATCCGGCAGGAAGGTTCCTGTTCGTATACTGCTTTAACGACTGTGCGTCCAGTTCGGTTGCTTCGTTATTTCTAAACTTATACATAGCAAAAATATACCTTTTTAGTTGGAATCTTCAAATACAAACTTCAACAGATAATCCGAACTGTTACCTTCAAGTACCATGCGCTCGTTGAACGGTACCACTAGGGTACCTATCAAACGGCTGTTCCTGTCCCACAGATAAATAAACCTTGGGACCCCGCCGCCTACCTTCAATGTACCCGACTCCCATGTAGAAGTCAACCACGGAACCTCGGGAGAAGTACAGCGTACTACGGCAGACTTGAAGTCCGCAGCACTGCCCACCCACGAACCTAGCAGCTTTACACCATCAAGCGCCGACCAATCCGCAAACGGCAATACCTCGTCCATAGTCCACGCAGGGTCTCCAAAGACGTACTGCCACTGAAGAGCCTGTGCGGAGACATTAACTGTACCCGTACCTATACGCACGGTAATTGCCGCAATACCCTTGCACAGATAGATATCCGGGGCGGAATGACCGCTACCTACTGTCGGCATTTGTGTAGCGTCAATGAAACCGTCGTCCGTATCCGTAGATTCGGGGTCGCCTAGACACCCTATCGTATAGCGGGAAGTCCAGCACCATCTGTAATGTCCTGCCTCCGTATCGGCATCGGAATCTACCTTGAACACGTTATTTTCACTAAACCTCAACCTTACGTATACTGCACGTTCGAACTGAAAATACCTGTATCCGTCCATAGGGGAATATCCCGTATATTCCGTCCAATCCGTGTCGGGACTATCCTCCGAAAGTTTTTCATAGGAATACAGTACGGTAGGATATGCGCTCCTTACTTCCAAGGAAGCCATGTCAAAATACTTGCCCGGATAGAGTTTCAATCCTATGGAGCCACCCCATGCACCCTTCAAGACTACAGGTTTGGATATACCCCTCACCCGTGCATGGCCTACGGTAGCCAAGCGTATACGCAATCTAAGGTAAATGTAGATAGGTACTTCATAGGACAGCAACTTTGTCAAGGCTAGGGAGAAGCTTGAGAAGGAATCATCGTCTATCCATTGATAGTTATCATCCAAGTCTACGGTGCAGTCAGCCGCAAGCCGTTTCATCAAATTGGCATCGGCTCTATAGTATCTGTTATTCACGGAATAATCATAGTCCGCTATATCCCTATCGGAGCCTACATGCTCGAACGAATAATACTTTTCCCATCTTCTCGGGGATGATGTCTCCCTGCATACCCACACGGTATCGGGGTCTTCCCCTTCACGGGAATACCTAATCCAGTCAGTGACATACCACGCTGTACCATAGCGGGGGTCATCCTGCCCACACACAGGTGGGAGTCCATCCGCCGTCCAAATCTTGTCAAATTTTACGGAACGAGCAATATCACGGACAGTAGCTATTTCCGTATAGATATCGTCTATGGGCGTAGAATTTCCCCACAGCCTGTATTTCACGGAGGGATAAACCCTTCTAAGATTCTCTATGTCGATACCGATGGCATTCAATGCAGCCTTGATACCGGGGAAAGTCTCCCTTGTCCTGTACAGGAGCGCCCACAGCAATACGCTATACTTGGCACCTATGGCATCCACAAGCGGATAAGGTATATCCACCAACTTGGCATACATACGGAACGCTTCTTCTCTAGCCGGATATGTCTTGCTGACAATAGCGTTGGATGCATTAGTACAAGGACGTATAATAGGATTCTGCAAGGCATCGTTGTAACTTTCGCTGTATACTTCTGTCCAATAAGGATTCTTATAATGCCCAGGCTTATACGAAGAATCTACAGCGCTGTCCGTAATAGGCGTATCGTTGCGCTGGAACAAGGAGACCATGCCTTCATTGATTACGGATACAAGGTCTCCCGTAGCATAGTCATAAAAATACTTACGGTCGTATATACCCCAATAATGGTGAACAGGGAATGCCCTCAACAAATCCATCTTGAACGTATATCCGCCTACATCAAGTGCTGCCCATAACGAAGTAAGTTCATATTCACCGTCGGGCAAGTCCATAGCCTCGACAGAATAGTATGTACCCTGCAACCAACAGGCATTGCTTACGCCACCCTCGAAATACAGGGATGTGGGGAGCAGGCTACCCTTGATTACCCTAGACGGGTCAGACGGGTCTGGATATTCCGTAACAGGGATATCTTCAAGGGCATAATAATCCGTACCGCAATAACTTACAAGATTACCCGCCGTGTACACATCCTGCGGGGAGAATTGCGGGCATAGCACATTCACACCGAGTATACGGGTTATACCCGCAACAGTCACTTCGGTACCTACGGGCAAACGAGGTCCAGACACGAATAGGCGACCTTCAATAACTATGACGCGGGCATCCCTATACTTCATGACGGCAAACTGACTTACAGCGGTGGGAGCATTAGCCTGCTGAAAGTTATACAGGGGAACACCCGCTTCATAGAGGGCTTCCAAGAACTGCGGTTCGATTACCTGCCTGTTCATGTCGGCAATAATCTTGTTGTCACGATTCCACGGAGTAATAACCTTCCTAAGAAGAGGGGGTTCCTCAATGGATACCCACGAACGCCAAATAACAGAAGAACTTCCACCCTCCAAAGATACCGTAAAATCCAAGGCATACAGGCCGGGAGTCTCGGGATTAGGATGGTTGACCGATACCCTGTCGGAAATATCTATAACCCTGTCGCCATAATATACTTCCACACGCGGGTACTCTATCACATAGTCCACGTAGGCATCGACTTTAAGAACATCCAAAGGTAGTTGAGATATATGCAACGTAGGCAAAACGTCCACAGGAACGGGTACGTCTATATATCCCGAAAGAAATTCACGCCAATACGACATCAACGTTTCATTATCTGCGGGCCTAAGTACCACGCCATCCGAGGAAGCCGATACAACTACATAATTCCGTACATACGAAGTATTTACAAAATATTCACTCACGACTACACCCCAGCATATTTCAAGTTCAAACTGGTCATAGGTTGCATATACGCAGTCAACTTACCGCTACGTACATCCCAACCAAACAAGAAATCTATGGACGAATACGGAGGCAACGTAACAGTATTCAACGATGTAACATCTCCTACGGTACTAATATCCCTGGATTCCCTAGAAATACCTAAAGCCTCCAACCATGCAGGTGACGACGTGGACTTGCGGACAGACGTATATTCCCTCATACCGAAAGACCATACGTTACTAACTGTGATATAGCCATCGGTAACGTTCCTCACGTTTATAATCTTCCCGATATCCTCTTCCGACGGAGGAAGCAACCTTACATACATAGTACCGTATCGGTTGGTACTACGGGTCTGCTTCAAGGGGTACAGCATTACCAGGTTCGATATGGAATACGCAGGGAACGGACGTGTATAGTCTTCTGGATAATTCTCCTTTGGAGATTCCATATAATCGTACACAAGTTCTCCATTGATAATATCCGAAAGTACAGGTACTTCCACTACAACACAGGCACCGTATTCATTGAAGCGGCGCTGCGTATCCGCATCGTAGGTATCCCCATAACGGAACAGCCCGGACACCCTGTACATTCCTTTAATATCGGAAAGGTCTGTTATATACGAATATTGCGACAAGTCATATATAGGGCTATTGGGCGTATATACACGGACAGGTTGAGTCAAATCCATCCCGGATACGTCCAACGTGGATACCTTGCCATCCTCTGCATAAAATTCACCGTTAGATTCCAAGTTTTCTGCAACTTCGCAATAACCCGTAGATAGGTTCCCCGTCACTGTCAGTTCCGATACTGTCACGCCATCGGGTAAGGACACCGTATCAGCCACCAGGCTTACTATTACGCCACCAACAAACTCAATGTCGGTAGACGCATCACCTATAGAAGGCATGTTAGCCTTCAACGGCACAGAATTTATAAGAAGGTAAAGTTCATCCCTATAATTTGTCGCATCCGAAGGCATCCCATTAAGTACACCAGGGACAAGTTCGGCGCTATCCCCTATAATCAGCCTACCGAATGAAGAATCGCAAATTCCACGTATAAGTTCAAACGTAGGCACCACATCGACGGAACCATCCGACCACTTTACTTCAACTAAACCCTTGTCGTCCTGTCCATCCACCGGGAAAAGCTCATACAGGGCCACCAAAAAAGCATGGAGGTCAAACTGCAACTCACGGAAAGTACGGGTAGACGTATTGGCATTAATCATCATGCAAATTCCAAAGTGTAGGTTACGGATTTCCCACTAGAAGTAACTTCGGTGACATAATTGACTATGAACTTGGAACAAGTATACTCTGGAAGATTGGTCAACTGTCCGAACTCTACGGATGTCGGAGTAGTAGCGGACGCACTATCGTAGATAAGCTTCATCGTACGGTATATCTTCCACTTCTTGTTATAGGTCTGATAGTAAATTTCCTTACCGATGTCACTTGGCGCAAACGATGTCAAGTACAATGTACCGTTAGCGGTCTGTGACGGTACATAGCCACCTGTCGGAAAAGCCAAAATTGCCGCAAAAAGATACTTGCTCCCGTCAAACGCTATAGGCACATAGGAAGAACTATTCGGGCTTGTCGCATACACCGCCACATTAGGCGGAACAGTAGATTCTTCAGCCACGCTAGAAAACATACGGGTACGACGGGTAACGAAATCCAAATAGTCCGTGTCACCCATGAACCGAATCATATCGGGTACCACAGTAGCTGCTACAAGCCCATCCATACTATCTACTTTACGGAATCCTATGTCCGCAGGTGTCAAGCTGTCGCCTCCTGCGTTCATCTTCCAAGAACCGTCCGTATCGTACTGAAGAAAACTTGCAGCATTGACCATGGCCGTCCCGTTCCTGTAGAATAACGAACGGACATACTTCGGTACGAACTTGCGTACACCAAGAACCATAATTTCATTGCATCGCAAATCATCTGAAACTACAAGCTGCGAAGCCTCTATGACTCGTGCCTTCAACAATCTGTCAATAGCCAAACGGTTGAACTGCATAGAATCGAAACTTACGTTTCCGCCAGTTACGGATACAGTTCCCTGCACAGAATTTATCTTGGCAGACGTAGCCGTAACCTGGTTAGCAATGCAGTTCTCAAGTACAGAGGATATAAGCTTCTTGCAGGATATCGAAACAACATTCCCGTCAACATCCGTAACACAAAGATTCCCGTTAGAATCTACAGACAGCTTTACCTGCGGACCCGAAGGCTGACCGCCGAGTATAACTTCCTCGAACTTACCATTCTTGTAGTTGTTGATTAACTCAAGAATAGTATTGACCGTTATAGTATATTCTCCCATCGTAAAAGTAACGGGATTCTTCCCGTTAAGAAGGGACTTCAATTTCAACAAAAGTTCTACGAAGTCGTCATTGGCAGACTTCATCACTTCAAGAGCCGTAGAACTGTCCACTACGCTTGACATACTCTATAGTCCCCCTATCTATGCAGGCATCAGTTCATGGAAATTAACAGTATTCTGCCCCGGACCCGCAAAGAACATATACGATACGCACTTGGCAGGAGGTATCTCACGTGTGAATAGCCTTACACCTGTAGCGTCATACACATGCAGTGTAACAGGATTACCCGGATAAGCAATCGCGGCAGAGCCATAACCACCGAAATTGCGGTTCACGAACATAGTTACAGCGTATAACTGTTTATCACCCCCAATCAAGTTGTCGGATGCCCAGTTGGCGCTAGGTGCCGACAAATGGATGGTAACTTCGGTAACGGGCTGTCCATTACCCACAGGTACCCCTAAAACAACAACACGTGGCATACCCATAAGGTCGGCATGGATATCCCCTGTATCCGGGAAACACACCGAACGTACGTCGTTGTCAAGGAATCTCAAGCAACTCTTCCATCCCGACGAATTGGCGTCAAACGGATTCTCCCCTACGGCATACCAGGAATTACCGATTAACTGTGATGCCGTCTGCCTTCCGTAATCACGCTCGTTTGTCCTGTACTTTATTTCAACCACAGTGGGATTTTTCAAGGACAGCCCCTTGATAAGGTCGTTACGTATCTTGGCAAGATTATCAACCTTATGTACACCGTTAGACAACGTTATGTCTACAGTCATGGGCGTATATGTATTGCATATCAAATCCCATTTAGTAACAAGCTCCGATACATCGCTCTGCGATTCGGCAAGGAGCTTCAAAGCGGCAGCAAAATCTACAATGGCATGTGGCACATTAATCATGGGCAGTCTACCTCGTTCCTAAAATTTCCTTGATGGTCACGTTAAGCTTGCTTGGAGGCACGTATGTAGCCGAAGGAAGCACAAGCTCTATACTGTCCTGCGTGTTATCCACGGAATCAAGACGAAGCTTGACATAGACAGCAGACAGGTTATATTTCTCGGTAAGCAAAGAATTGAGAGTGTCCGCTTCCAAAGTCTTTCCTACATTATAGCATATATATTCTTCAAGCGTATCCCGCACCTGCTGCTGCATAGTATACGGAGCGGTATATTGGATATCCACGGACACGCCCACCTGTCCTAACGGTTCCACGACTACAGACGTGAATCCCAGCTTTCCTGCAATGTTGAAATAACCCTTGATTTCGGATTCAAATATAGCCTGTGTCAACTGTTCATAGTCGTCAAACTTGTAACTTAGGTTATAGACAGTCCCCGTAGTATCCGAGTCATCAAGTTCAAAAGCCTCTTCACGAGTTACCCAAAACCTGTCCTCATTGTACAAGGACACGTCGCCCTCGCTACCGGGTTCAACAGTCTGCCCTCCATCACGAAGCGCCAACCACAGCTTGCGTGTACCCGAGTGATACACCACATCACCACGGTAATACAGACCATACTCATTCCAATACCTGCGGTTCTTCAGAACCAATCCCGAAAGTACAATAGTGGCATTGTCGTAAATATTGGCAGACGGATAATATCTTTGATATACATTGGCCACAGCGTCACCATTAGCCAACGTCATGAAGAATGCCCACCCGTTACGGGCAGAAGGTACACCCCTGTGATTGGCGCTTGAACAGATATAAACACTATCCTTGTAAACTACCATATCGCCTGGATTATACCTGTTATAGGAACTATAGAGATACCTAGTATAAAAAAGCATCTCCTTGGTCTTTACGACATCTTCCCTATCAAGCACTTCTTGCCACGACACACCATAAGTATTCTTGAATGCCGTGTAATCCTTATAACCCTTGCACAGGGACGACACGGTTTCCCACAGCGACCAGTTGTATTCCCTACGGGCATAACAGGATTTCACGAATGGAATCTTGTTCACTTCGGTAACAAGGTCCCGTTCGTCAGTAATCTTGCTAGCCGCAAAAAATTCCGCCACGGCCCTAGAACGTAACGAACTCGCAGTATCACCCATATTGATAGGTGACAAGAGCGGTACAGCATTCCCAGGTATTACAGTGATATCCCTGTTGAACTTCAACGTGGAATGGTCCACGGGGGCCAAACTTTCGCACTTTACATAGGTAATGATAACCTGCTGTATGCTTGCCTTGCCATCCCCTTTGTTATACCCCTTGCCAAAAATTTCACCGTCACCCAGGGTCAGCGTCATACCCCTAGGAGTATGCTGAACCAATATGGCATTGTCCACATCGGGCATTGCTAGAAGTTCATCCATTGACCACGCCAGGTTCGGGTATATGGCGTCAACGTCATTGTCCATTTCAATCTTTACTTCTACGGATTCGGACCATATAGACTTGTACGTTTCAGAAACATATACCGCTGCGAACACACCAGGTGTATAACCCTCGAAACCGCTGTCTATTATCTGCTGAACATAGTTGCCCGCACAATACAGAGCCTCATAGCTGTTACCTTGCTCCGAGCCTTCGACAGAACCCTTTTTGGAAATTTCGAACGCAACGATATTGGTCTTGGAACCGTCCTTCAATGAAATGGTACCTAGCGAACTCCAACGTGAATAAGGTCGTTCGGACGTAAAGCGCAACGGTATCGAAGCATTTATTTTCGGTGGGGTTATCGACTTGATACTATTGAGTAACAAGCCCTCGGTCAGTTTCAACAAGTACGCATCGTTACTGTAGAGAACGTCCATATTGAGCAGGTGTGATGCCGCCCTTGCCGTAACGGCGTCCAACCCGTACGTGAGCATCTGCACGAACGAACGGGCCTGCTGGCCGAACACTGCGGAATCCTTGTTTAGCGAAGTCGCCGAACGACCTAACCGCTCCTGCAACGAAAGACTGGACAAAGAAAAATGGTCATAAAATTGTTGCGCCATGCTAAAAACCTCTACGATATCCCGTCCACATCGAAAGTCTCATTACCAAAAGTCAGTTGCAAGTCCACTGTGAACCTGTCTTCCCCGACTCTAGAAATCACGTCAATGCTTATAATCTCGTCCTCACGGACTACCTGCGAGCGTATAAGTATCTCATGAATCTTAGACTGCACGGAATCTATTCCGTCGTAATCCGTATATTCACCTATAGCCTCTCCCAAATTAGGAACCTGCGGGTCCGTGTAACCCAAATCCCCGAACGACATTATAACGCACTTGCAGGCCTGCAAGCGTTCACGGCTGCCCGTAACAAGCAGTTCGTTAGTGCCGTCATAGTCATGATTGAAGTCCATGCATTAAATATATAAAAATATCGAAAAAACATATACCATGCATTTATAAGATTAAACTAGATATTACTGTCTATTGACATTCAGTAGATAATTAGTTATATTTATAAATACAATAAAACAGCCAAGATAGATGCCACCTTTTAAGGTGGCATGTGAATTGGCAATATTATCACTTGACAGAACGCTTGTATTATTATATATTTACACATAGGTATATATGAAAAGAAACGATTCCTGCATAACTTACAACGTAGAGATAGTATTCCCCGACGAGAACTGCCGTTCTCACTTTGTTGAATTGTTGCAACAAGCCCGCAGCGCATACAATGAATGCGCTAATATCATCTGCAAAAGCAATGTTCCTTTAGATATCAAGAGTGTACATAATGCAGTCTATTCATATCTCCGTAATAATTTCACGGGCTTGACTTCCAATGCCGTCGTAGCTATTTATAGAACGGCAATAGGTAGTATCCGCAGTATCAGGTCTAACGGGCATAAGGACGCTAGAATACCCGAAAAGACGCAACTGAGCCATAAACTAAATCGGTTTCTCTATAACCACCTAACTGCGGAAGGAATCATGCTGACTACGAACACCAAGCGTATCCGTAGCCACGTCACGTTCAAAACGTATCCACGTTTGCAGGAAATGTTTAAGAAATACGTTCCGGGAGACCCCACGATATTCATTAGGGATGGCAAGTTCTACATGTCCATCCCGTTCAAGGTTCCCGAAATTCCTTTACAGAACGAAACTTGTATAGGGGTGGACTTGGGTGAACGCAGGTTTGCCATTACTTCCGACGGAATCATGTTCAACGGCAAGGAATACAATGCCCGTAGGCGTAAGCTCCGTTATCTAAAGAGATGCTTGCAGAAGAAGGGTACCAAGTCTGCCCGTAAGCACAGATACGCGCTGTCCGGGAAAGAACGGAACCAATCCACGGATATGTGCCGCAGAATGGCCAATGCAATTATCGGAAGCACTGATTCAAGTATTCTAGTCCTCGAAGATTTGAGCGGAATCAAGCAGAAGACTTCCAAGACCAAAGAAGGGTTTAAGAAAAAGAACCACAACCGTAGGATGGCACAAGTACCGTTCTACAAGTTCAAGCAAATCTTGTCATACAAGGCACTGCTCGCCGGAAAGCGGGTAGAAACAGTTTCTCCGTTCATGACAAGCCATACCGACTGCACAACGGGCAAGAAGGACGGAACCCGCAGGAACCGCAGGTTCTATTGTTCCAACGGGACTGTCCTCGATGCCGACTGGAATGCAGCCATAAACATCGCTAGAAAGAGCAAACATCCTTTCTCGTTCAAGACGCCCCTAGACGGGGCATTGAGAACCTGGAAGGCAGGGTGCATGTCAACCACCCAATCGTATGTAAGCCTCCCTATGGAAACTGTGGGAGCCGTACAAGCTCACGCCCTTTAGGGCGTGCGTAGTTGACATGATAGAGGATTACACATGATTATACGTGAAATGGCGTTCGAGCGCAAAGAAATAATGGAAGAAGCCAAGGGACAGCTAATGCCGATGTTCAAGCATTGGATTCTTGTAAGATATGCCGCACAAAGAGAGCCAAATCATCCATGCATCGAACATTGGCAGGACGAACTTGTAGCTGCTCTGTGGAACGTCGGTATGATGGACTTGAAAAAGGGAAACAGCCGCGAAACGGTAAAGAAGGCAATCAACGAAATGTACTTTACCAAAATGCAGCTTCAGAACAAATCATTCGATAGACAAATAGCGAGGTTGTGCGAAAAAGAACATATCACGTTGGACATAAACGAATACGATGCTTCCTTCAAGAAAGAACTACCGAAACTCGTAGACGTGATGGCCTGTGGAAATTATGACCGTATTTGGCAATATGTAGATGAACTTGCAGGAAAATAATACACGGGGAGCCATCTAGATTTCGAAAGAACTCTTATTCGGGTATTTCCTTTCCAAATATTTCCTAGTGGTTCGGTCATCCTTTCCCATGGTGTCATTGAAACAAACCACGTGCCTTGTATCCGCCTCGGCATACACCTGCGGAGTAAACGTGGGCATCTCGTAATAACCCTTATGCGGGAACCTGTCACTGTGTACGGACAGCCCACTTATATTTTGAGCCATCATCAAGAGCATGTGGTTATAGTCACCGTCCCGTCGCCACTGACCCAAGCCCTTTGATATAGCGTCCCACTCGCTATCAAGGAACGATTTGCAAAATTCGGCATTGTATACCTGGAACAAGTGATGCCATGCATAATATGGAACGTCTGTGGCATAATGCGCAGACACTAGCCTATGCCCGTTAAGCAGAATCTTACGGAACTGATTGAAGTCCCCGTACGTATCCATCTTGGAATAGAAAGTCAACGGCTTTCCGTCTTGCTCGAAGAACGTATCATCCACCGGGGAGTTCACGTACATGTCGTCATTTGCAAGTATAAAATTACCCTTCAAGCCCAGTTCCTTTATAGCACACAATTCAATAGTGCTGCTATTGAAGCAGGGCCGATGCTTCTCGGGTATGAACTCGTCATGATAATGAACTACTATACGGGGGTCATCCCTGTTCAAGAAAGTAGGGAACTGCGAAGGCTGCATAAGCAGCAGGTGTACCTTTCCCAAAGACTTATAGTTCTGTTCGAGTGCCCGCCACCAATACTTGAACAGGCCATGGTCGGAATATCTCCGTCTGAACGGAATAAAAAAGAACTGCCTCGTCTTAGGGTTACGAGGATGAAGATTCTTGGCTTTAAGAAAAATTTCAAGCCATTCATCATCGTCACTACGGACGTAAGGCAGTAAAATATCCATGAAAATACCGTAGAACTAATCACAAATTTTCTTGCAACCGCCCTTGCCACTCACGTTTTCATTGGACGGGGTATTTCCGAACTCAATCTTGACCGTCTTTGTGCCTTGAGGGACCTTGATTACTACTTCATCGACTTTCTGGCTAGCCATTGGAAACCTCACGGTTCTTTCTATTACGACGTTTCGGCTTGGACGCGGATTCGGGGACATCCACAACTTCCTGCGGAACTGTAGCTTCTTCCACTGCGACAGGGACTTCTTCCTGCGGAATCTCTACGGGTTCTTCCACCACGGGTACTTCTGCCACGGCTTCTTCAACTACAGGAGCCACGACAGTTTCTACGGGAGCCTGTCCCTTTTCTTCAACCTGCGGGACAGAATTTTCCTGCGGTGCCACGGTATCCTGCACGGGCTTGGATACGGGCTGCTGGATTCCACGGCGCTTATCAATCAAGTTTCTTAGTGCTGTCAGTTTTTTGTTCATGATTAAATCCTTTTGAATTTTTAGGAGACAGACGGATTTCTATCTCCCGCATCCTTGCATCCATTAAAGATAAGTAATTTTTTTGCACTAAGGCACGTATGGCAAGGAAAATATTAGCCAATATCGACAGTGCCAATAGGATTGACAATATTATTATCGCCGTCTGCATCATTCACCTCGGACTTGAAATTGTTGGAGCTAGCTTGTAACAGGATATCTATCTGCGACTGCATGTCCTGCAAAACGGTTTCCAAGGAAGAAACATGGTCCTTTGCATTAGAAGCCATGAACCGTGCCTTGGTGCTTACCTCCCGTAGGGACTTAACCAACTTCTCCAGTCTCTGAAACTGCTCGGAAGCCCGTCGTACGACTATGATAGTATACACAGACAAGCCTAACAGGGTCATGAATATAGCGCACACTATCAATGTCTGTAACAGCATAGTAGGCCCTCCGATGCTTCTGAACACACAGTCGCCCAGGTGTCCATTGACTATATAGACGGACAGCAAAAAACTGTCTTAACTCGTCACTTGTCTTCCTTTTCTATCTTGCCACGGATATACGCCAAGTCGTTAGACATCCTGTCTATTCTGTCGTAGATACGGGCTAGTTCCCCGGCCCTGTCCTTGTCGGCTTCCTTCAGTCCCTTCTCAAGCTGTTCGATACGCTTAGAATGGTCTTTTATTATGAAGGCCGTCCATGCCAGACATATCGTGGCAGGAACTCCTATGATGCTTGATAAACCTGTAAGTATCTCCAAAGCCTTCTCCATGATTCGTTCTCCGAACAATATAACAAAACCTAAATACAAGTTAACGTTAATTTTAATTTACACACAACGAAGGGCGTTCCTATACGAAAGGACACGCCCTGCATACTCTTCACGGCCAACTTCCCTAAACCCACGGTCCCCGTCTTCGACATAGAAACGCTCACAGGCTATCTCGTTACCTTCGGGGTCAACAACCTTCAGCACATGCACGGTATCGAAACAACCTACTTCGGCATTCACGGAATCAAACTGACGTGCATAGACCTTATAGGGCTTTACACTTGGATAATACGGGAATGTGATAGGTCCGACAATTTCATCTACAATCTGTGAGGCAAGTCCGCTGTTCCAAGTAGTCTCCGTACCGTCGTCTTCAACTTCGACCAATACAGTCCTGTCTAAATCGTTATACTCAACCGAGCCATCGGGCTTGATTTCCTTGAATACGGACGAAGCTCTGTTATGCTGGTAGTGACCAGGTTCTCCCCAGGGACTAGATACATTATTCCATTCATCGTCCGTATCATTGATAGGCGTAAGGGGACGACCGTCAATCAACCTGTTCAAGATTGCTTTCGTGCAACCGATAGAAAATCCGCTGTGCCCATCCTCCATAAGCGAACGAAAAGCCTTCAATGCCGACTTGTAACAGGAAGAACCATAAACGTCTTCTTTCTTAGAAGCTATCTGTACTTCACGCTCCGCCCAATCGGACAAGGATTCGTTCAGACGACGCCTGGGATGTTCCTTTAAATAGATTAGCTTGGACAGTTTCTCGTCCAATCTAGAAACATGTTGGTTGACTTTAGCGATACGCATACACTGACCCTAGGAATCCTTCATGATGCAGATTGATTCGTCATCGGAAAGTGGAATCTCGCCTGCAACGAGTGTCTTCCATGACGACGTGCAGTCCTCGTTGGCCGTAAGAACCTTGTCCTGTGCGCCTTCCCCAATTTCCGGAACATACATGCTGGCGGTAGGCGGCTTGTTCTTTCGCATATACTTGAACCATTTCTGCATATTATTCATAATAACCCACTATCCGAAAAATTGTACGATGAACTCCCCATAAACCCAATAAGGGAATCCCACCAACAGAATATAGCTTATTTTGTGGACAATCCAGTAATCGTGTAACTGCAAAAAGCGCCCCAGAACATATCGGCAGGGAGCCTATCATGCAGCAAGCTTCTTTCTAGCCCTGTACCGCCTGCAAGCCTCTGCCCGTTTGGACAGGTATTCGGAGTCGTCCCTATGCTTTAACTTGTACAATCTACTGTATTCTGCCCGTTTTGCCTTGTATTCGGAGTCGTCCTTATGTGCGTCCTTATATGCCTTGTTCCGTAGGGCTTTCTTTTCCTTGAAATCGGGGTCATCCTTGTGCGCGTCATAGGAACGCTTACGCTTGGCACGTACCTTTTCGGGATTGGCCTGCTCCCATGCCCTTTGTGCGGCAAGATGTTCCTCGCGGTTCTCCCAATAGGCCTTCCGGCTACGTTCCCTTGCAGCCGCACGCCTACGTTCCAACGATTCGGGAGAACGGTTAGGTCGTTTTACATGCTTCGGCTTTACGACTATTGGAGTTTCTAGAAGACGTGCCCGAAGCCTTCCCCAATCAATTCCATCTTCCATGCACCTACCTGTCCGAAAAATACAACGGTGGGATTTCAACGCAAATCTTCTTACCGCTATCGTCTTCCTTCCAATAGATATTCGCCCGCCTAAACGCCTTGCTCATTTGAGAAACAAGCACTTCAGCCTGGGCGGGTGTAATGTCGTTGAAATAGAGAGCAATAGACGTATAACCGTCTTGTTCAAAAAATTTCTTATCCTGAAGCGACAGCCCTAGACTGCGCCAAATACCTTCGGCTCTTGCAAGCAGTTTGTTAGCGTAGGAGTTCATCGTTTTGATTCGTCTGCGGACGGCTTGGGGAACTTATTGTAGTTAACGCAATCAGTAATACCTCTTGCCCTATTCATACAATAAGATTTAGAATTGCACTTATCACAAATGGAAAGTTTATTCTGTACCATAGAGTTATCCCTTATTCTTGGTGTTTGAAATTTTTGCAATATGCAGTATTTGCAGTATTGAGCACAATACGATGCACCTGGTCGGAAAATCCATGACTGTCGCAGCTTAATTCTATAGAATCATACAAGTCTACGTCTAGATTGCCTTTGCAATCTGCAAGGCAATCAAGCCATTCCAACACAAGACCTTCAAGAGAAAAATCTTCATCCGATACAGATTCAGTATTACCCTCAATCTCGTCGGCTGTGGTCTTCAATATGCCATAAAGGTCCTCAGAAAGCTTGAAGCGTTCCTGGTTCTTTTCAAGCGACTGATATATGTTTCCATTTTTGTTGCGGTGACAAGCAGCCTCCCAATCGCAGAACAATTCCACAAGCTGCATAAGGTTCATACCTTCCACACCGTTCTTGAAATGTTCGGGATGATGGTCATTGACTTCGTAATGATGCTGTAAAGCAGGCCCAAGATACTCCAAGGACTTCTTGTATTCATCGGACCCGTATTCGTGCTTCCCAAGATGCTGATGGGTGCCAACGTAATCAAAGCGTTCCTTTTCGGGTTCGTGCAACTTGGACTCGTCGTGGCGTTCTGCACGCTTCATAATGTCGTCGCAGAAATCCGCAGCATAATCAGCCAAAACAGGATTGCCCTTTTCTGCCAAATCCATAAGACGTTCGCAGAATGTCGTGGCATAGTCAACCACCATCTGTCTGTGGGCAAGCGTATCTTGTGTAGAATCAGCCATTAGACCTTACCCTCCTTCTTACTGATTTCCGCTTCAATTACCTTTGCATTCGCACGACGGAGCAAGGAAAGACGAACGGCAAGCGTATCACGGTAGTCCCGCATAGAATTGAACTGCTCACAAAGCAACCCATACTGTTCCTCACCTACCTTTTGAATAAAGGCATCACCCAAGTTCAACGCAGCATTCAAGCGTTCAACCCTGCCCGCAATTTCGTCAAATTCCACTTCAAGAGAAACGATAACTTCGGCAACACTCTTTACGGGGGTCTTCTTGATATTCTTCTTTTTAACCATTGTAGTAATCCTCCATTAAACCTTGGATGTTCCTTCTACGCCACGCTTGACACGGGCATTAGTTCTCTTGCGGAGCCACATAAGGGCTTCTTCAATCTTCGTAATGGCTATTGCATTTTCACGGCACTTGTATTCGGACTTTTGGAAATTCTCAAGACGGCATAAAACCATCCCAAGCAAATCTTCATTAGCAACGCCATTCACACCATTTTCCTTGATGGGGCCTTCCTGAAAGTCCACGATTGCAATAACACGGTTGTGACCCTTGTGTTCGCCTTCGGCGTCGGGTTGTGCAGAGATGACCTTGAAGTGGTGAGGAGCGTTGAACTTGTAATCAGCTTCATGGATAATCATCGTATAATTCTGCGTGAGCAAATCATGCTCAAGAAGTATATATTCTTCACTTGACGCAGTTGTATCCTTCGGAGCAGTCTTGACGGGAACAGCTTTAGCCTTACGTTTAGATTCTGCCTTTTTCGGAGCGACAGCCTTGACTTCTTTCTTCGTAGCAGACTTCACGTCCTTCTTCGGGGCAACCGTCTTGACTTTATGAGCGACTTTGGTTTCGGTTTTCGGAGCAACTTTTTTAGTAGCCATTTTAGTGTTTCCTTTGCTGTAATGCACAGCGGTTCGTTAAAACTTTGCGACGGGAATGCCCGCCAATTCTTGAACAGCGGCACGTATGTTCTTTTCGAAATCATGTCTATATTCGACAGGAACCTGTATAACTTTATCCTTGTATTTCACAAGGTCGTTTATGTCCGTAACAATCTTCGGGGGTTCCGTATTGGAACCGACAAACACGGAGAACGTATCACCGCAGTAAATACCCTTGAACGCATGGACTTCCCATATAGACGGGGAAACATAGTATACACCGTAGCCTTGCTTTCTACGTTCGTCAACCAGGGCATACAAAGGAGAACTTGAAGCCACGGCTACCCACATACGTAACGGAGTAGTCCCTGCACAACCAAACCTGGAAAATCCCCGTCGCCAAGTATACTCGTATAATTCGGATATATTCTTAATCCATAAGTCGCACAGAGGCTTTTCCTGCGGGAAGCAACTATCATCCACAATAGCCCCGAAAAAGGCACGTCCCAACAGATAGGAACGCTTATTCACTCCAAGAGCAAGACCCACGTGGTTGGGGAACATATCAGATTCAAGAGCGTCACCCTTATTCGGCAACAGGATAGACTTGAAATACGGGGACACGTAAATGCAGTCCAAGATACGGTCGGAAAGAAGCGTATTGCTTGCGTCCGCAGTAATGACCGCCAAATCAATCGGTGTAGTAGGCAACAAATTCCATTTCTTGTGCGGGTCCTTTACAAGTGTAAGGATGTAAAGTTCATACAGGAACCCTACCATAGCAGCAAAACTTCTGCCTGCTCCCAAAGCACCCGCAAACAGAACTTCGCTATACTCAGACAGGAAGAACGGAGAACCATCGGAAGCAGCATAGATTTTCTTGAACTGCTCCAACCAATACGGGTAAATACCATCTTCGACGATATTTCCTAGATACTGCGGGTCCTTTATGAACGTTTCAATGTCCACAGGTGTCGCCATCAAATCTTGCTGTTCGATTATATTGCTCATAAATACATTCCTTTAATTTTATGTTGACTTACATAACCGTTGTTGTACTTGACAATCATCTGATTTAGTTTCTGGCTCATATTTAAGTTTGAGCTTCCAATATTTATCCAACAAATCATCATATTTCATTTGAGCATCACATAATGCATCTAAAGTTGCGGATTCTCGGGCATTTGACCGTTCCACTTCTTTTCTCAGTTCTGCATCTGCATAAGGATATTTATTAACTATGCTGCTAACATCTCGTATCTTCAGTTTATTTTTTGGGTCTTGCAAATAAACGATATATTCTAACCCTTCAATACGTTCAAGATACTTCATTGACTGTTCTTGATAGAACTTAATACTATTCTTCAGTTCATTCATAACAATGAAGTGTTCTTGAATCTTTCTAGAATGAACATCCGTTGGTTCAACCTCAAGACCGAGTTCGTATAGAACATCTGTAATCTCTTGCGACCCTTCAGCTTCATCATATCCCCAATACCAATTAATTAAACGTTTCACTACACGCTTTACTTCTGAATCATCCGAATGCAATTCAAGTAACGGATGATTATCTAGTTTCTCGGATTTTAGTTCAGCCGAATTTCCTAATACCGTTTCTTCTTCCATATATTACCAACTTTATGACATTTATGTGTAAAACCATTTGATAATCATAATTAAGTTAGAATCTTTCCCGGCTACACCATGTAGCTATAAGCAGGCCATCTGCATCCTTGTGCTTACGGATAGCATCGGCAAACTGCGGATAAAGCCTGCAACCTATATCCTTTGACGCTTTCTTGAGTTCGACAGAACCCTTTATACCCCGGGGCAACAATTTCTTTTGCCACTGCTTCGAATCACAATAAGCGTGGGGAATACCCATGTCTTCAAGAACGCAGAGAGTCGCTTCTAACGCCCGCATAGCAGACATAGTAGTTGCAAATTGCTTTGGATTCACGCGAGGACGTTCAAGCATGACAAAAGCATCGAACGGCTTATTATCTCCCAAAATCTTCAACAACAATTCACGCAAGGCGGAACGATTGATACGGGTGATATTCTTTACGGTCTTCGTATAGGACTGCTCCTCGAATTTAGGAGTCTCTACGAAACCCGTTTCAATCCCGTCACCCATCCAAGCGATAGAACCGCTAGTACCATTGTCGATTCCAACATATATACAATGTGCCATGACTACGCCAAAGCCTCTCTCAACTTTCTGTACAATATACGCTCTGCGACAAAATCTCCCGAGCAATACTGGCCTATAATGTCCGTCTTCCCTTCACGGAACAACTGCGGAACTTCGGAACCGCACACGGAACCCTTTGGGTCGTCAATGTCCAGCATCAAGCAAGCGGAACGGAGCGACATGGATGCACCACCACCGAAACGCATAAGTTCCATAGTGTCGATATGCGGAATTTCCCATGGCTTCTTCCCACCAAAATTAAGTGCACGGGGTACGAAACCCCATTGAGCCATGAAACGCTTCGCCATGAACGGGATATCGAACCCTTTTATGTTATGACCTACGAGTATTGCGCTGTCGCTGTCAAAGATATCCATCACCGACTTGATAAGTTCCTTTTCTTCTTCAACGCTGCCTGCCGTATATACGGTAGGAGGGTCATCGGTAAGGGCATTACCTATGGCTATGGCACATACCATGCCAAACTCTGCATGCAATGCAGCCATGTCCTCAAGGTCCTGCCCTTCCTTTCCTGGATATTTTTCAGAAGCCCACTGCGGGTACCATGTGTCCATGATTCCTGGGCGGGGAGTGGTTTCGATATCGAATACAAATTTACGAGACACTATAATTACCTCTTTTTTGGATATATAGGCAGACAGCATCAATTTATGACAGGATTACCTGGAAATTTCAGAAACTTATTGGAAAGCAATTTTTCATCTTCCGAAGTCATACCGTCCTGTGACTCTATCGCAATCTCCTTTAACTGCCCGGACAAATCCCTAATGGTCTCGTCGGCAACATCGAGCTTCCTCATAAGGTCGTTAACGGCGTTACACAACTTTCGGTTTTCATCTGCAAGAATGGGCATAGCCGCAGCATTTGCCAACAATTCCGCCACGGCATGCAGGCCCATCTTGCCTTCGGTAAGAAGTCCGTACAGGTGCTTCACGTTTTCATCGAAGGAGGCATCCTCGTCCATTGAATCCCGGAGGATATCAAACGGATTTTTATAACTGTCCGCCATCGGAACTCCTGCGTATAACCTTGAAGCTGTTCCTGTTCTTCTCGTTGAACTCCTGGAAGTCCGTAAATCTCGGCTTGGCAGCACGGGGTATCCCGAGCACTTCCTTGTGCTGACGTATGGATTCCCAAGAACGATTGGGAACTATGTTTCCTGCCAGCAGGGCTGCATCTTCCGCAGCGGTCCAGAACCACTGACAAGTGTTCCGCCTAAGTTCTTTCCAAGGGATTCCATGCTTGTGAGCGTATGACGCCGCCTGCAAGTAGGTACGGCCTTCGGGAACACGACCCTGCCGTACTTCTGCAATTTCTGGCGCGACCCATCGTTTCTTTGGCACATTTCTAGACATGCTCACGTTTCCTTCGCCCACCTTGTAACATGGGCACGATTGCTCGTGGCTGTCTGTGTGTAAATATAATAAAATATCCGTGAGAATGCAAGAGATTATCAGTTACTTCAAATCTTTCTGTGGCAACACGGATTCAGCTTCGGGATTTTTCTGCCTAAACTCCGAAAGCATGTAGCTCATGGATTCGAAGCTGTCCTTGTCATGTGGATTGTGGGTTATGCCGCTGATGCAACGGCCTTCCTTAGTTACCTGCGGTATTTCTATGTTCTCGTCCTTGAACATGTCGAGCAGCTTCATATGGACACGAGTAGCATACCGCAGTTGCAAGGCAGCCCAGTGGAACGAATCGGCGATTCCTTCCCGCTCGGCTATCTTTTCCGCATTGGTAACGAAATCCTCAAGCTTCACGACAAGTGCCGTAGTATATGCCCATATGGCACGCTTCAAGTCCTTGTCAAGCCCGTGCTTCTTGCAGGCATACAGGAACAACGCAGACTGTACCCACTCCATAGACTGAGGTCCGTTCTTCTCACGTATCTGTCGGGCACGTTCCCGTGCCTCCCTGCGTGCCTTGATATAACTTGAACAGCCACGGTTGAACTCACGGGCTTCCGCATACTTCTTGGCACTCATGCGCTTGCCGCACACGTATACGTAGTCATTCCTGGGCATGATACACTATCCGTTCTGTTTTAGCGGGGCGTCCTTCCCACTGCGTGACTTGGCGTCCGAATTGTTCACGTCCACGTTGATAATCTGCGAAGCACCCGCGATACCGTCAAGCAGCGATTCGATGTACGCCACGTACGCCTTGATGTTCACGTAAGGAGCTATCATTTCATTCTTCACGATAGTGTCAAGAACGTTGAATATGTTGCTGATTACCGTAGCGGAAGCATCCGCATATTCGAGCCTGTCAAGTTCGGACGTGTTGATGGCGCAATACTGCTGTATGTTGATATTGCCCGTAACGTCATGACCGTACGAAGCGAGCACATCGGTAACAATACGTTCTATAAACTGTTGCAAGGCGGACTGTCCGGCCTTTACCTTGCGGGCATAACGGGCATAGCGTCTAAGTGCACCGCCTACTTTCTGCTCGTCACGGCCAGTGAATATAAATTCAGCAGGGATAGACTTGATATCGAGAATTAGATTACGGAGATTGCTGATTCTGTCGGGAAGACCCTCTACACTGGCGTTCTCGGCAGCACTCAAGGATGCCGCTATGGCACCGCGCTGACTCTGCTGCGGAACTACACGAAGCTTGGTAGCCTCGGCGGCATACATGCGGATAGTGTCAAGATTGTACGTGTTGATTGTATCGCCACCCGTATTATTGATGGCCTTCTCGTACCATGCAGTAAATTCCTTCAACTGCTCAAGGTCCAGTCCATCGGGAGCCGTCACGGAAACTAAGGAATTTCGCTGAAGGGATGCGTTTATGGACGCGAGGTCCAACTGCTCTAGCATTTCAAGAGCCGTCAGCTTGTCGTATATCTCGAAGCAGAACGGCCTTCCAAGACTTCCATTCTGTGCAATAGTCGCATCACGGGATTGCAACGACACGTTCATGGACGACAACGAGTAGCGGTAGCGGTCCGACTGCATGTCAAGGCACACTATTTCCTTGTTGTCCAGGATATCAATGTGGTTGGTCTGGTCAACGGACAGCTTGTAGTACATCGGTGTTGCGTTCAGACCTTCCAAAGTAATTGTAAAAATCGAACCGGGCTGGTAAGTGTCCTTCAGACCTACGATATGGTTATCCTTGTCACGGATATATTCGACAAAATATTGACCATAGAAAATGGAATCGAACAGAATCTTCGAGATATACTTGTCAAGCTGCGTAGAACGACGGAACGTGTCCACAATCTTGTTGGCAGCATTGGACTTCGGATATCGGTCGTCAATGATAATATCGAACGTCTTGTTCGTACGGGGGTCTATTGCGAGAACGTCATAGGAAAGCGTCTCAATCATAGCTATCACTAGATAGTTGGCCTTCAGAGGTTCGTACTTGTTGACATCCTCCCTGTACCGTATGAACTGCTCGTAAATCTGCGTGAGCAGGTTAAGCTCGGAAGCCCCGTTGGAAGAAATCTGCTGTATTACCTGCCTGTCATGTTCGTTAGACGCTATTAGTTCTTCTACAGAAGTCATGCGACGCCCGATTTGACGCAGCATCGTATAATCTGCAAAATAGTTCAAAAACCGCTGTGATAATGGTCCAAATATATTCAAGAGTCAATCTCCTGTGGCAGTACAATGTAAATATAACAAATTACAGGGTAATTGTCGATAGCGTTGATACAGCAAAAAGGGACCATGCAAATAGCCCCCTTATATGAGAATATACGCACGAATTACATTCGCCTGCCAGTAGCTTTCTTCACATCCTTGATAACGTTGTCCAACGATTCGAGGATGTAATCCATGCTGCTGATAGTATCGTGGTTGATGTCACTTTCCGACGGAAGGAAATCTTCGATGACACGTTTCAGCATGTCGCAGCGGCCAAGGGCATCCTTACGGCGACGGCTAAACGCGGAAGCGGCAGAAGCGTCTTCGTTCTTGGAATTTACTTTTATCTTCAAAGGCATATCGTGTCTCATTGGTGTTTAATGTTAAAAATCTAGGTGGCAGCCATAAGGGAGCAGAGGCCCGTGATGACTGGCTGGAGGAACTTACGCCATTCTTTGTGTTCGGAAGGGGTGGGCATGCGGAGCACCTCCTTAATAATTAAATTCCCGGTTAGTTCCTGCCCCAACGCGGGTCAAATAAAGTTTTCGGTTTACTTTATCGATTTGAACAATGTCAAAGGCCTGCTCGGTAATTGTGCCATAAGTTCGAGTTAACTGACTACTACTATGCTCAACATATCCATCACAAGTTGTTGCAATGATATTTGTTCCTGCACTAGTAGTGATAGAACCATCAACGTGACGATGACCTGATAGAACACCAATAACATTTTCGTTTGTTTGCATTAAATCAAGTTTGTCTACAATAGACTGGAATGTTGAGTCAATAGTTAAACTCTCCGCTACCAGTCCAACATGAGAAATGACTAAAACTTGGTATCCTACAGGCAAAGCATCCAGTGCAGAAATAACATCGTTTTGCACCGCCACGGGAATGGCGGAAGTGTAAGATGCGCCAACAAAAATGTAACGAATTTTAGCCGTTTTGTTGTCAACATAGTAAGCATAATCGTCAATTACATTTATAATGTTTTCGTTTTCCCCGTACACCATCACAAAGGCTTCCGATGCCGAAAGTGTTTCCGGCAACTGCGCCTGGGTTGCCCCTGGGTTGTTAAATTCGTGATTACCAATAACGGGTCGCCAAGCGAATGACTTGAAGTTGGACAACGTATCGCGGAATTTATCGTATTCTGCCTTGGCTTCTGCCTTTGTGTCATACTTTGTAATCGCATCGCCTCCGAAGAAGACATTACGAAGTGAAGTATTGCCAGCCAACCATTCAAGGAGTTGAGGGCTTTTCTTCCAGTTTGTTGCCCAATGCACATCGGTGATGAAGGCGAACAAGTCACCATTTGCACCGCTACAATCCGAATCGTGCGAACTAATTTCATCCACAATATCCTGGATATAATCATCTTCGTAATAGTAGTCAGGTAAGTGTCCAATAGAAGGTGCTACTGCAAAAACGGAAATAGTCATATCACTTTCAGTTAAAGGGTCAGTACCTTTAGGCGCCGCCTGGACTTTAACATAAGCATCATCCGTCAGTTGAATGCAAGGCAGATATTGTAATACTGAAATTTCCTTCATATACCCTTTATCTTTGGTACTATACAACATAGCCCCAAAGGGGTTCGTGAGAGAACTATAAAAAATAACAGAGCCTTTTCCGAGCAAAACAAACCTGTCGGAGCGCATCCTTTTTTCATTTTCATAAGGTTCACCCGAGTTTGCTGCAAGTGTACCACGTTCATAGTTGCATGGGAATGATGTAAACTGCAATGCAGTATCAAGTGCCTTAATTTTTATGCGTTTTTCAACATCGGCAAGGTTTGAAGAAATATCAGTTGCGGAAGTATTCACATACACTGCTGCAATGCAATCGTATGGAATTGTCAGCGGTTCCTTGTTGGTGTTCAAATTACCTATAGCTTCAATATAGGCACCCGTTCGTTCGTTATACAGATAAACTGACAGTGCAGTAATAGAATAATCAGTGCCAAATGTAGATAAGTCTATTGTAACCTTTGAACCTTTACCAAGATGCAACCAACCGAATAATGCGCGAGATTTGTTAAGCGAGTGGTTTAAGCCACCAGTTGCGGCGGTAAGGTATCCGTATTCGCCCTGCTTTACACCGAGTTCAAACGGGGTTTTATACGGCTTAATTACCGTCCCGGAAACATCGTGCTTGACAAGGTTGAACGAGGCCGCAGCGGGCAAAATATCACCGCCAGCGGCATTTAGCCCGATAACCTTCACATAGTAATCGTTATCAAGTTGATAAGACGGCAACCGCCTAAACCCACTAGCCGGAACGCTTTGCAAGTATTCCCTAGTGTCAACGCTATAAAGGATGATTTTATACTCCTGGGAAAGGTTGTAGTTTTGGATGACGGAGCCTTTGCCCATAAGCACGAAATCGGTAGACCTAATCCTTGTAGTGCTGGAACTTGGCGCCCCGTTACTTAAAGTCCCCTGCTCAAATTCACAAGGATACTGGCTGGCGGGCATTTTGGTAGGCGGCACCAATGCAATTTTAATGCGCTTTTCAATGTCGGCAAGGTAGCCGGAAACATTTTCTGCGGTTGTGTTTACTTGAATAATAACAACGCAGTCCCTATCGGAAACCACTGGCAGCAAGTTTGTATTTACATTACCAATAGTAGTGATATAGTCACCTGTCGTTTCATCGTATTCTGCAATTTCCAGCCCTTTAATATCCGGGTTTCCATTGCTCCCAATTTGTTCAATGGAAATTTCCGTACCTTTGCCAACCCTAATAAAGCCAAAAATCGCCCTGGATTGGTTGATGCTATTTGAAACGGATGCAGTTGCGGCGGTAAGGTATCCGTATTCGCCCTGCTTTACACCGAGTTCAAACGGGGTAAACAAAACCTTTGAAAGAATGCTGGCCTTTAAGTTTTGCATACTTGTGGCTTGCTTAATGGAAACAGTTGCATCGCCATAAGTTGTATAACTAAACCTAACCCTAGAAACTCCAGCGGGCACAACATAAGAAACGCTTTTACTTTTAAGGCTGGAGGCTTCATTAACAAGCACAACCCTTGAAATTATGGATTGGGTGTCCCCATAAATACCAACCACAATCAAAACCGGGTGAGGCGTAGCGTATTCAAGGGAAATGTTAAAAATCTCCCCTTCGTTTGTTTCAATAAATTCCGTTACTACCTGCTGGCGCGTTTCGTCTGCCGTTTCAATTACACCCGAAGCATCAAGCCAACCGGAAAAAACGTTATAATTAACATTTTCAATAATGCCAGTTTCGGAATTGAAATTTTCCACAAATTTTGATAGCGGAACCTGCTCAAACTTGCTGGGGTCCCAAGCCCCGCTATGTGCCGCCGTGCAACTATACAGGACGCCTTCGTGCCAATACAAGTGGTTTACTTCGCAGGCCACGCTCGCATCGAACTCCGGCGCGAAATTGTCCAATATCTTGACCAAAATATCTGCTGCAAGCTTCTTGGTGCCTGTGGTCGCAGAATCGACCGCAAAAAACGTCGTAGCCACCCAATCCGCACGAGATGCTTGGGTAGTCAGTTGATTAAATCTTTTAATTGCATCGGCCATAAAAACCTCCATTCCTTTATGAATATAATAAATTTAAATTGCTATACAAGTCTAGATAACGTCGTCGTATACCAATATTTTCATACCCCTAGATTCCACATAACCCAACGGTGTATCTTCATTATCTACCAAAGTATCATTTTCATTATAAATAAACCGACCATTGCTAGAAACCATCCCTAATATTTTAAGTTCGGAAGCGTCCAAAAAACCAAGCTTTTCACCGTCGGATGTGCCAAAAACCACATCCTCGTCATCGACGAGCAGCCCTACGGCGTTAGAACCAAATGCTAAAATCTTACGCATGGCGAGTACCTAGCTAGCGTCTTGTACTTGCGGTGGCCATTCAGAAGTATCCGACGGCATCATGAGAGAAAAAGTATTAAGCATAGAGATAGCATTTGACGTATTACCAAATGACGAGTCTTTCCATTTAACTCTTATCACAATCCTATCGATATCAACTATGTACCTACTCCCCTGCAACATACAATTCCATACAGGTTTATCACTATCACTCAATATATCGCTTATCAAAAGACCCCTGTCATCATAGTCGGAACTGCCAGTATTGCCTATATTGCGTATCAATATTTTAGTAGGTTCAGATTCATTCCCAGCATATACTTCATAAGTGGCCGCTGTCATCCCCGCGTCCACACCGCCACTCATAAGAGCTATCTGAAATACAGATATTACAAGATTTGCGGCGCTTGAATAGAAACTTACAGGTAAAATTTTAACAAAATCCTTGTACCCGTTTGAAACATCGCTGCTGGTAAGAGCCTGTGAAACACCGGAACCTACAGTACCGAACAAATTTGTACTTACAGGGGGTATAACCGAAAACTTAGCCCACCCGTTCACGTTATCGATAGAGATACCGTCACCCGCAATAACAGGCAACACGTCTTCGAGATTGATTTTCTCCAAGTTTATAAGGCCGTCCGGGATATCGTCGGACTCAAGCACACCCCCGCCAACGACACGACCGTATTCATCGACAGTCACTCGGGCATACCCGCCAGGCACCACTACATTATGCAACTTAATGTGGTAAACTTTCTGATTGTTGACAATCTCCGAGGCAATGTCCACGGTATCATTAGGGCTGTCCATGCTGACATCCGCAACCATCCACCCGATTTCGCCATTTTCACCTACTACGCCAAGAACCTTACCTTTAGAACCGCTTGCAGGAATAGGCGCCAAGGCACCGATACCGTCGCTGTTACCTACCTTGACAACCAAATCCGTAGTGTCGATACCTTTGAAAATCTGCAATGCGCCCTGTATGACATCCCCCTGCACGGGATGCAAGGTCGTACGCTCCGTAAGGTTTATCCTTCGGTCGCTGTCTATCTTTATGCCTGTTCCGTCAAAATAATGGATTCCGATAGGTACCAGGTTTTCGCCACCAACAGGGTCGGGGGTCCTGTAATATACAAGACCGTCAGTAGAGCATATACCGATTTCCCTTTCGCTAAGGCTAGCTACCAAGTCAGAATACGTGCCGTAACGGAATAACTGTTTAGCCGGAATATTTGCCATACATAAAATCCTTCATTTCCCCCATAAATATAAATAATTTATGGAAGTAACGGAAACGACTGCAACCATAAGCGGTATCAGTCCAAACACGATAACTATAGCATGCTATCACAAATATTTACAGCATCGGGGTCATCTACAGCCATAGGGTCGAACACGGCATCCCCTATAGCGTTACCGTCCCTGGGGTCCCTCATGGCCATGGCATCCAACGCCATTATGTCAATATCCTGCGCCTGCACATGAACCTTGTCCGCAGGTACAGTATCACCACGGGTAAGGCCAGAACCGTCTATCGGTAGATAGACCAATCCGCTGACCCTGTTAACCCTGTCTCTTTTTAGTACCATGCACTAAATATAAATAAAATCCGGGGCAATCGCTCGATACGGATGCAAGAGGGGCACCCAAGCCACACCCCGATTAGTCTGCCAAAGACAAGAGCCTTCCAACGTCCTTGTCGGTATGGCCATCAAAGTGCTTCGCACGTTCGAGGACCTTACACTTGAACAGGTCCCAATCCTTGTCTTCATAATGGTATGAATAGGGTCCGTCCGGCGTGTCTATGCAGACCACGAACCACCCGCCACCGAAACACGGCTCCCCGTCCTCGTGCCTATGGCTCTTCCAAGCAAGGTCTGGAAACAGGTTCACAAGCGTGGCAAACAAGATACAACGCTGACGATAGAGGCTATTGAATGTGTGGAAGCCGTCGGAGAGTTCCCCGATTTCCACACCGCAGTAGTCCGCTGCTTCCTGCATTACCGCTTTCATTTCTTCTTCCGAAACTGCCATAACTCTACTCCTTAATTCTATTTCCGAGGTAGGCACCAATTTCAACGCTCAAGTCCATACAGGGGATAAACTCCCACCCGTCACGCTTCAAATGGACCAAGGCGAGTTCTTCAACCCGCAAGTTTGTCATACGCTCAATGAGCAGCTTGTATGTGCTCAACTGTGCAGAATAGTGTATGAAGTTGCAGTCGGGCAAGCCTTCCAACGGACCCACGAGCCTGTTCCCGTACGGGTTGTCCTTCTTGATTTCCTTGTTGGTCTTCCAATCCAAAATAGCAATGCAGTCATCGGCACGGTCCCAACACAGGAAGTCAATGGTACCGCACAACGCCCACTCGGGCTTGTAAACGATAAACTCGTTTCGGATAGGTACGAACCGCCTGCACAGACGGTTGTAGGCCTCCTTCCCGTTCTTTCTGACCAATTCATAATCGCCGACGGGTACTTCGGGTTGGTAATGCTTGCGCTTCCACAAGTTCTCCATGTACGAATGGACCTGCGTCCCCATCTTGGCTGCGGTATCCTTGTTCAAGTCCCATTCGGCCTTAACGTCCTCGTAAGTACGGCCATTCTTCCTTGCATACTTTTCGGTAATTTCACGCCATTTTTCTTCTTCGCAGAACTTGAACTTGTTGTCGGCAAACTTTTCACGGACCGTCTCAACGTCGATATTGTTCCTGTCGGCATAAATCTGCGTATATCTTTCCCATTCAAGGATTTCGCCGCATTCCTGCACGAAGGTCGTCACGGACGTATACTTCGTACCCAACGAGTCCGTATAGACGTGGGGTCCCTCGTCAAAATAGATGTCCCTAAATTTCCACAACTCTATGTCTAAATCGCAAACCATGCATAAACTCCGTTAATGAACCATTCCTTCTCGCTTAGAAATCAAGTATTTATCTACCGCATCATACAGTTCTTCACGAGATGGGTTCTTGTCGGGAACAGAAATCCAAGGGATAAGAAAATCATAATAAAACGAATCCATCGCATCAAAATAGACATCCCTGTTCCTTTGAATATCCATATCATAATCAAACGGATGCGGGATTTCCTCGCTATCATAAACTCTGTTTAACACGGCAGAAGCGTTTAACCTGTCTTCGCTAAAATGCTCCCCGTGATTGTCCACGACCAAAGATTCTTCAGTTGCCCCAAACTTATCCCCACTTTTCAATGAAGGCACTTTCAAGGGCTTTACAAATCCGAATAACTCTTTCTTCCAGTGATTTTCAGTTTGAGGCATGTCATATAATAAAAAATAGGAACAATGACAGAAAATATCCTCGTCCAAAAAACCAACCTTTAGAGAATATTTTGGAAGTTTCTCTGCCTGTTCGTTCAATGTAATCTTCAACATAAAACATCCATTGTTAAGAGCTACAGCATAAATATAACAAAATACCTGCAAGAGGTCAATAGTTGGCTACGGTTTTTTCATCTTGAAAAAGTGTTCCATCACGTATTCCTGCCGTTGGTGCATGGTCATCTGTGTAGGCTTCGACTTCTGCATCTGCATGAGCGACGAGGCACCCAATGTCATCGAACCACCGATAGCCTCGTAGGAACTCGAAGCGACGGCATCCGCGATATCCTTTCCTCCCGCAACCTGCTTACCGTCCACCACAATCGTGGCAGGATGGTCAATCTTCTTAGGCAGGTTCTGCAAGTTGATTAGCTCCGTCCTCAATATAGGCGACTTAGCCATCTTAATCAGACTCAACAATATGTTGCTGCTCAACTTCAAGTACGGGTCCTTGGTCTTATCCACGGATGCGTACTTGACATTGAACCCCAGCTTGGCCAACAACTGCATCATGTCCGCACTCTGGTAGCCATCGCATGTAACCAAAGCTATGTTCACGCCTTGGCTGCGCAAATAGGTCAAGAACACACGTACCTTCCAAAACGGTACCTCGCTACCGGGGAGCGCCTTGATACCGAACACAAGTGGGGTTTCAACGGCAGGGCTAATCTTGCTAACCTCCATGCCGCTGACGGCGGAAGTGGTCTTGACGGTAATCTGCTCCGTCACCCTGCTCATTGCGAACCCGAATCGGTCGGAACGCAAGCCACCGTCAAGATGGACGTAATACTTGCCCTTGGGCAGGTTTCCCTTGTAGAAGTCGGCAATCTGGTCGTTGTCGTTCAAGGTCAAATGCAGTTCGTCCGTAGTCATGCAGTTCTCAAGGCACATGGACTTGTCCAACGCTTCAACGTTGTATATCAAGTTCACGCCATTTCGGGTAGCCACGCCAGCCAAGTCCTGCAATGCACCAGGAAGGTTGTTCTCGAAGTCCTTTCGGTATTCAACGGGAACCTGTATGACACGACCCTGGTAGTCGTCAAGCTCGGCATCGCTAGTTATGACCTTCGGCTGCTCGATATCGGACCCGATGAATACGGGGAACGTGGCCCCGCTATAGATTCCCTTGTGTGCCTGTACTTCCCAAATGGCGGGTTCAAAAATTGCCACCTTCGGGTTGTCACGTTCTGCGTCAATGTGGCTTTCGAGGAACGACGTGGATTCGTTACGGGACGAGACGACCCACATACGGCAGGGGACTTCGCCACCCTTGGTCATGAAACGGGAGAACATACGACGACGGATGCTGTTATAGTTCTGCACCGCCTGGTCCGCAACTGCGTTTTGGAAGTTGGCTTCGTCAATGATTGCCCCGATAACTGCCTTACCCAAAGAGTGACGCATACGGGAACCGTAGGCGATGCCGACGTGATGCGGGAACATTTCTTCGTCAATCCTGTCGCCCTTTCCAGGAAGCAGCTTGGAACGGAAATAGGGGGAACAGCCAATCACGTCTATAAGCTGGTCCGCCATGACCGCACCCGCCAAATCCATAGTAGCCGTAATGAGCGTAATCACGATAGGTGTAGTCGGAATCAACTTGAATTTCTTGTGCGGGTCCTTGAGCAGCGTGACCCTGTACAGGTCATACAGCACGCCTATAATTGATACTGTAGTATTGTGCGTAAAAGTAAAACCGTCAACAGCAAACAAATGGTCTGGGCTATCTACAGAAAAACAGACACATTCCTGTTCACCTGCGTCCTCCCAGGACATAATCTTCTTGTAAGGCTCGTTCTGCGGTACGGTATGTTTTGAGGCATGCTTATCTGAACTAAATGGCAGAAGTCTCTCGGGCATTGTAAAGTATAATCGGTACACATGCTGGCACTGTACCCTTATACCATCCTTTGTATAGGCGCCTTCCTTTTCCGCAACTGTAACATTGCCACACAGACTACGTATCAAGAAACACAGGTCGTCACACAACTTCTTACTTACAGTGCTGATTTCATAAGCACCCCGTACAGTATTGCCGTCACCATCGAATATCCCACGAAGAAGTTCAAGTCTATCCTCTACGGAAGCATATAGGTAATTCTCAGGTATATGCTTCGACTCGGAACGAACACATAAGTCCATGTCTTTCAAGTCTTTATGAAACTTAATAGAGTGCCGAATGTAGTACATATACCTGCAACGATACACAAGAGAACAGCCTATTTTCTGTAATCCACGTTCGACCCGTTCCAAAATATCCTTTTCGGCAATAGTTATGGATGTATTTTCTCCAGACAGGCTACCATCGGCAATAAGTTGTCCCAACACATATGGGGGTATAGGTAATTCATAAGACCTACCGAAATCAACAGGGTTTTCCAATACAGGAATATAGAGCTTTCCTTTCCGGCCACCGTTAATACGTCTACCCTTAAACCTGCCAACAATATCGGCAGTAGTCACATCAACCCATTTATGCTTAGGGCTACGTCTACCATACTTGGCCACGGTCCATATATGGTCATCGCTAGTTACTGTGGACGTTCTATCATTGAACGTAAACTTCCACATATGCTTGACACCCTGTGGGAATATGCCTAAGACAGTATGGAACTTGCCATCCGTCCCAAGAACCTTGTCGCCAAGACGAATATCCTTAGCCTGCACATAACCTTTTTCAGTTACGAGGTTAGTGCACAAGTGTATAGCTTTACCTGCTCCTATACACCCGGTTATCGCACATTCTATATATGGAGAATACAAGGGGTTAGGGTAAATCTGTTTCAATTTTTCTACCCAGTAGGGATAGACTCGGCCTTCACCGTAAATTGACCCGATGTAGTGCGGGTCGTTGATGAACGTCTCGATATCCACGGGTACGGATTCGTATCCTTCGGCTATGGCGGCAGCCTTGTAGAGGTCCGCCGTGCTCAATCCCGCAAGTCCGTTTTCAGCCATGTACACAAGTCCTTTCACGCCCGTAGCGAGGGCGAGGATGCGTGGCTGTCTTGTGCCAAATATAACAAATAATCAGTTATATCGCAAGGTGATGTATAGGCTAAAATCTAGCATTTAGGGTATTGTTCATACGAATTTTCGTGACTGCTTTAACTCCCGCATACGCTCCACTCGTAGCTATCCCCTTACAACATACATTCTACACAATCTACTCACAAACCACCCCACTCGTTCCCTACTCCGAAGCATTCGTGTCGTTCGTGGGTGCTGGCGCACCCACTCGCTCGTACTCACGCTTCCCGAGCCATGAACTCACCGACCTTAAAGAACTGTAATTCAACCCTTCTTGACAATCACTCCCGTAAGGGAGTGATTAGGCACGATAATGTGAGCGAAGCGAACATTTCGTGCCCAAACCTTTTATCATGGTTTATTCGTGTGACATTTTTATCATCGTATGCATCACTCTAGTGTTACCCTTTACTTTTATGCCCCAGTATCCTATATACTTATTGCAAATTAAAAGGTAACGCTACATACCCTAAAAATAAAATCCACAGTATTTTAACTGTGGATAATATCTTAAATGAATAGTTCTTTGAATTTACACTTAAATTTACGTTCTGCGCCTGTCAGTGCTATTTTATTGTGCATCTTCCATTTGATTTCAGCAACCCTGTCTGTTTTAGAAAGGTTCTTATTTTTAAGAGCCTTTCTATCCCGTAACCGATTTTCCAGGTTATTTTTTTCGGTCGACTTCAAATTAGGGAATCTAGACAGGACTTTTTTAATAATATCATCTTGTTCCGCACGGGTTCGTTTATCTTCTACCCCATAAGCTATAAGCATATCCCAGGCTTTTTTGCGGGTAGCCCGGTCTGTAGCACCTTTTGGTTTGAAATCGGAAAGCTTCGCTATATCCTCCACAGACTTGTCGCAATGTTCGTCTATTAGCGACAAGGCTATATACGATATTATTTCTGCAAGGTTTTCGTGTAATTCTTTAGGACAGGTGGTATTATCCCTAATGTAATAGAACAATGAGTCTTTTATGGCAGTCTCTCGGACGGGTATATCGGCTATTTTTTTAATAAGTATTGTATTTTTTACAGCGGACCATATGATAGCCCATTCATTAACGCGACGGAACTCCAATCGTCGGGTGCCGTGTATACTGCCGTATGGGCATAATTTTTCGTGTAAGTGCCCATTTCTATCCACCCATACATTTGTAGGTAGCCATATCATGCCTGTCTTCGGTGGCGTTTCAATACCATTGGTAAGCCGTACCCAATCCTTG